>BNJU01005564.1_pt1 | contig 232443 bp, 359 predicted proteins | sample 8539281 | NCBI WGS metagenome assembly BNJU01 (sample SAMD00202456, study PRJDB9452) | human saliva metagenome | isolation source: human saliva | place: Japan
CAGAACCTGTCTGTTTCATCATAGTTTGGAGGACGGAGCCCAAGTATCATCACGGTAAAGCGTTGCTGCCCATCGACCAGCTTCCGCGAGTCTGGGTGGCACAGCATTCATGTAGTACCTCCCGTGCCATTGGTCTGTTTCCGCCCTTCTTTAGGCCGGAGAGTAGTGTGTCGATATGCTCCACGTTCCACTCGAAGAGCCTCTGATAGATCGGGATCGTGAAGAGATTCTGTGCTGTTAGGGTGCTGGGCGCATATTTCATTGATGTATGTTCTTCATTGATGTGGACGACGATCCTCGATCTCAGGTTTGCCAGTTTTAGCCTTGCTCTGCATCGCCTGCATAATCTTCGTCATATCATTGGGATAGGCCGCTCTGCACGCGGCCCCGGGCTTCGGCCAAGAAGAAGGTGGAAGGAGGTAGCCTGAGCAATGCTCACACCAGCTCACAGAGGCCCGGACGGCGCACGATCGAGGCCTTATAGCACGGCACGCTGTACTAAAAAGCTGCAATACGATACGCATAATCAGCACAAGAGCCCTGAGAGAGCCAAACCAGGAAGTAAGCAACAGCACGCTGATAGCATCCTGTACCACTGAAAGCTCCCCTCCGCATCGCGCAGGTGCCGTATCTTCGTTTGACAGAAGGCGTGATATTTGGTGTCGGTGGCGTCGACATAGCTGAAGAAGCGCCCTCCCTGAATGGGTTCATTGCGAAGCTCTCCGAAGGGCGTGAATCTCAACAACGAGCGCAGTTACCATACGCTCGCTTGATGCGGTAGTTACCTGTGCGGTCATCGCACTCGGCCCATACCCACTCTGCGCAGTCTATGGCGTGCCCAACGTCCTTACGTCGGATGTGTCTCCCGACCCACCTGACGACCCTCTCGATCATCTGGTTCCACACCTCTGTGACGTGTTGCGCTTGGCTCTCATTTCCCAGGGGATACCGCAGATGATGTGCCTGAGGAGATCATAGTCCGGATAGGCGACACCACGAGTTCTGATGTGAGAAGAAGGTATATGCCAGATCGATGGACGTATTTTGCAAAGATAAGGACGCCAACCGATGCGTTGGAGCAAGCTCTCCGTTTGTTCAGTTCGCTTACCTGCCTGAGGTGTGCGACGAACGATGCCTCTCTGGATCAAGTGCTTGCTGTGGGTTACATAGGCTTGGACTGCTTTGAGGTGAGCTTTTCTTTGAGCAGGGGAGGTCTTTGTCCCTACAGAGAGGGAGAGGGGCTAAGGTGATGAGTCGCTGCTGCCCATCGATGATATCGCAGGACCATTATGAAAGTGCAGGATGAGCGTTGCGCCTGCTGGCGGGGGTGTCCCCTGCGCTGGCGATATGCTCAAATACATCATCCAAGAGGCATTTGGATGACGTTCCCTCCCAGCAGTATGGTTCGCTGGTAGTTGTGATGTTAGTGTCGCCACTGCATAACGCTCTCATAGAGGTTCACGGATTGTCCGAAGGAGTCCACGATTATCCGATGGAAGCTCCTGACAGTAGCCTTAGAGGTGCTTTTCTGGGATTCGAGAAGAAGGATTGAAGGTGGTCTTCATCTCGGAGAGTGTTCATAAAGACTGATGGTATCGATTTCTTGCTGGTGGCGACAGCGATAGCCCCAGCAATACCCTCCCATATGAGGTCCTTCGCCCTCTGTATGCTTGATAAGAAGTCGATCAAAGAAGCATATTTTTCACTCCTTCTCAAAGTGTAGTTTCAACCCACCCCTTCCAGGCTCTATCGATGGTACTATAGGTATATCCGTCATATTCCTGGATCATAATCTGATATAGTGACTCTGTTTGCCTGGTTTTAGGTGACAACATCGCTTGATAGTGCATTTGGGAAATCTACTTCGGAGTGCCTCTATACCCATTCCTGTGACTTTAGCATCAGCAGTGCAATGGTCTTCTATGGGTATGATGAGATCTCCTTCCAGGCGATATGCCCAGCCGCAAGGGTAAAGACTGGCTAAGCTCGAAAAGTCATCGAAGATCTCCTGCTCGATAAAGTAAGGGGCTTCGTCGATGATCCGCCCCTCAGGTTATCAGGGATATCAAAGAACTCTCCATCTTCGACCACGATGGGTAGCTTCACAGCTCTCATGAAATAGGGAGTTCGTCATCGCTCTTCATTCCACTGTCATATCCCAACGTTTCATGTAGCCGTCAATACTTTGATCAGAATGTCTCATTTGTTATATTCGTGTTACATATGTTCTACAAGGGCTCCAGCTCCAGAGCGATCCATCTATCTTGCACACGCTGATCCTCGCCTCCATACTATCCCATATCGGTGTAGGATGACCACCGTATTGGGGCTGTTTGAGGGGGGATGAACTTCCTTGGGAGGTGGCGAAATGTTGGTGTCGAGGGAGGAATGGTAGCCAAAGTCGTTCTTAGCAAAGATACGCGATGCATTCAGTAGCAATACCTCTTTTTCTGCTGTGTCCAGAAAACTACCCACTGTCCCGGCTGGAGGGTTATGAAGCAACAGAGGGGCAAAGCACAAACCGCTATCACTCTTCAGGGGCGAGTAACCAGTACCGGTTAGCGTCGTGACCAGGTGGTCAGCGTTGCGACCAGTAATTGGTTAGTATAGGTGATCAGTACTGCTCGCTCGGAGACCAGTATCGGTCACTTTTTCATCCCCTCACGAAGGTGCGCTTCCTGGCGGGTGTGAGTGAGAGAGGGGTATGTGTAAGGGTAGGTGCCCTGTCCTGTCTGAGGAGGGGAGGCTGAGGGGCAGGGTGGGGTGCGAGGACTAGTGCTATGATATTGGTTTTCATTATATTTGTGTGGATATTTTGCTCGGGGAGTGAGTCTGTGCCCCGCGAGGCTCTGCTATTTTTTCTAAGCCGTGCTGTCATCTTCGTATGGTCACCAGCGCGCTCCTCTTTGGTTTAATCTCATTATGCTATATGAATACACCTGCAAAAGCTTTCACTACGAAGCCCCTTCTGCTTGAGTAGCTTGTATGAGCTCTCCACCTGTGGATCTCGCATACAGTCTCGGGTGAGGCTGGTCGATGATTTGAGGAAGGCGAAGCACTTTGATTTTTCTGTCTGCGGTGCATAGAGATGGCCTCAGAGGAGAGCCTGCCCTCACTACTATGATAGCGTAGTGGAGGGGCGGCTTCGTCGCTAAGAATAGGCAAGCAAAGCGAGCTTTGCAGGCACCGGCATGTATAAGTAGCCGATTTTGTGGTGCTATTGCCCGCAGCCCTCTTTTGGGGCAAAGGTACCGGGACGGTCAAGATATGGGAAGCGTGATGCACGAGCGAAAGCATTGTCGTTTGCCATCAAACCAATTATGAGTTTTCGTGTACGAACCAATAGTTGCTTGCACACGAAATGAATAGTTGTTTGATCTCGAACCAATAGTGGTCCGTGTGCAGACCACTACCGTTTGCGATGAGCCCCATAATTATGGAGGCGTATACCGCAGTGGACTCCTGAGTGAAGTGCAAGGTGCCCTAAGAGTGGGTAGCCGCACTGAAGCTCTCGCTTAGTGCCAGTAGACGCTGTCTCGAATCTGCCCCTTGTACTTGATGTAGCCTTGTGTGAAGAATTGTTTATATCTGGTGGTTTGGGCTATCTTTGTGGACTAATAGTAATACGTGGAGGACTTTCACCTGCTTGGTATCGCACTTACATTGAGTTGTATGTTCCTATTAACTCGAGGATCCCCAGATCCTGCTCTCTCCTTTTACCTCTTTGGTTTACATTAATTGTTAGTATAGACCAGACCCGATTGCACCAGCTTCGCTATGAAGCGTCCTCTCCGCTGAGCTGCTGAGCTCCAGCGCCGCTCCTCTGAATATCTTGCATCCAGTTCTCTGGGTGAAGCAGGTTTGAAGACTTTGAGTGGCGTGAAAGCTGGGCTCGCCAAGCACTTCCTCCTATTTCCACCCACCCGAATTCATTTACAGCATTCAATGAAGCTCAATTTACTCAAGACCTCTGCCCTTCTCTTGCGGGCTCTTCCTCCTCAGGGCTCTTGCGCTGAGGAAAGCTCAAGCCAGAGATGACATGACACTAGACTGAAGAGGGCTGTCGCGTGGCCGGCCTCGTCGAGCTCGAAGCATCCGTCGATGCCTTCGACGCAGAGTCTCCGATGACGAGAGGCGGCTGCTGCAGGTGTCAAGAGCTCTATCACCGTCAAGGACGACAGAAGGAGCTCGAAGGATGACCTCACTGCATGGCGCTCGTCTCAGAAGGTCCTGGCGCTCACGCGATAAGTCTCGTCGAGAAGAATCCCGACCCTCGATGTCATCATCGTGTATATCTACGTCAAGAAGGGCGACTGTCCTGTCCCAGGCGCTGGATGCACAGAGCTGACGCATGCTCTGGATCTACGCAAGCATGTCCTCCCTCACATACCTCGGTATCGATGACATCATCTCGCTGGCTGCAGCGATGAGTTCACGCTCACCGTCTCACGCTGGTGGTGTGTCTTACAACAACACCACGAAGAGCTTCGAGCTCCCTCTGTGATGCTACGAGGCGTGCGCGTCTCGAGGTCGACTCACCTCGAGCTGGAGCTCCTCTATGAGTCAGCTCCTGCTTGTCTTCAAGGTCGACGGTATCTGCGCCTCACTGCGCGCGCATGCCTGCTGTGCTCGACGTCTCCTCGATCCTCAAGCTGGCTCACTCCTCCTGGCATGTGACCTTCCGCATCAATATGCAGGGGCAGTGACCTTCCGACGGGATCCACCCGCGGTGTCCAACCTCCTTCTTCAGCCTAACAACGTAACAAGAAGCATCGCCCTATAGTATCGAGTGGTGCCTTCTCAACACGGTTGGCTATGAGAGCCCCATGCTAAAGTCGTCGAATGGAGGTAGCTCAGCTACGTACTTCTTCACAGACCTCTCCGCGCGGGCTTCTCTGTCCCCGCTGGTGGCGCCAACGCTCTGACAAGGCATCTCTGTCTGGGGCTTCCATGCACGAGTACGGCCGTCTCAGCGTCGACATGCTGGACGGCTGCTGAATGGTAGCTGCCTGCGAGGCTAAACGCCTCTGCTGCCTCGACCTCTGTCCTGCACGTCCACGGGAGAACGCTCAGAGTGGATGGTCAGACGCCTTCCTCGTCCTAACTATAGCATCGCGCCTATCGGCGGTGCCAATCTCACGCCTGAGGCTGGTAAGGCCTATGCACGCTGAACTGTCGACCTGCTACGAGCAGCCCCGCCCAGATGCTAAAAGGCTACTTTCGCTAAGGGCTATATCTACAAGGATGGCAACGTGACGTGGAAGGACTATAACTTCGATGGCGGTGGTGCTAATGACCCTAATGTCTATCTGAAGAAGAGTCCAAGCCAGACTGGTAGCGGCTATGCAATAATGAGGTCAGGATGACCGCAAGAGCACTGCGGATAATCCTGCTCGTCGAACTCTATGCAGGCGAGCTGGTGGAGGCACAGAACGGTGGGTCACGACGACTAAGCAGATGTACCTGCAACGAAGCCCTTGGCTCAACCTCCTGAGGGCTGAGTCGTCCTCTCGCGTTCGTGAGCGACGGATCAGGATCTGCGCGTCATGATCGCTGCCAGGCTTTCACGCCAGGCTATCGATTGGTCCAGGTGGTCCCAGCAGCAGCTCTACAAGGATGATCCCACGGCATCGGGCTCGTTCCAGTCACATGAGCTTCGTTTATGCGACTATCATACAGGACAGCCAGACCTAACTCTGGTCATGGCCTGTCGCTTATCGCCAGCTCTATATGGAGCCCTCGTAATAGCAAGGGCTACCAGCCCGCGCAGTAGTACCAGACGATCATGCGTGTCATGACGACGGGTCTCTATACCTATGTCTGAGAACGAGGATGGTAGATTATGGTACCTTCGCCCAGTACGCTGACGATGGAGTCGCTCTATGTCGGTAAGTCACGTCGTAACGTCACGACGACCCGCTGTACGCCAGGGCGTGGTAGCATCGCAGCCTTCCTCTATCGCAGAGGATGGAATACCTTTCTGCGCAGCAACGCCGAGGTCTCTGTGACCCGCGTGATCGTGCGCTGCTCAATGTCCCCACCTTCGACTACAATCAGATCTGGTACTGATGACATCCTGCAGATGCTGGTCAGACGAGCTTTAGAAATAAGACCAAGGCGGCGCCTCGATGAACCACTGGGGGATGCTCCAACGATGTCTGGTACTCGAGCGTTATCGGTCAGACTTGCTGATTGTTAACTGATGAAATCCATGAATGCCGACTGTGATCAGGAATAGCGACTCGACAGATCGAAGCTCGTGATCTATGGCGTTTGCTGATGGGGCTAAGGGACTATATCTGCGTATGGACAGTTTACGTGGATACAAAGCAGAGCAGCGAGATTGTCAGGTAGTATGCGCATATGCCTATCAGGTGCTTCGCCCTCACTCTACGAAAGTATCAGGGTAACGAGGGCTTCGTAAAGAACAACATAAGCTCTCGCATAGAGTCCCTCTTATATATCGAGGCGCTGCCGAGTCATCCGACCCGCAGCGCCTCGACTGCTTTGTATCGGTCTATGGCTATATATGGCTTAGGATCTGTAGAGTGCTATGGTATGCCTGACTGGTCATCCAATGAGAGGGGTGTAGAGCCTGCACGTCTCGAGGATTGATGATGTGTGAATAGTTTGCCTGTATCTATTGCTTCAATTACCTTTGCTACACAAGACACATACGTATGCGCAGGCTCGAGCCGTCATCGTGTGCATGCTCGAGCAGAGGAAGTTACCTGCTTCGCAGGCCGACAGGCTGCATCAACGAAACGCCCTTGCTGGTATCTCCCCTTTCCTGACTCCTATCCGCATATGATCTCCTCTCAATAATTAAATATCCTATGGACGAAATTTCCAAGATCACATCGGTGCTCACCGGAGGAGCGCTACCCGAGGGCTACAATCCCAAGGTGATCGAGGAAGCTATCCAAGCGCTTTCAGAAGCTCAGTGAAGCGCGCGTCATCGGAACTATCCCATTCGTCGCTCTCTGCTATGACGAGACTTCTACAGCTCTGCGCCTTCCTATCAAGGGTACCGAGATAGCCAAGAAACGCTGCAGCAGATCAAGGCCACCGTTGCCACGCTTGATTATGGATGCCCATGCGCTACGACTCGATGATGGGTGCAGGCGTGAACTACTGGGACGCTGGAGACCGAGACGGGAAAGCACACCACAGGTATATGAAGGCCGACAGCCATCTCGATGATCAGCGATGCCTTCGATGGGGTCGTCATCTACACGCCCCCCGAATATGGGGTCTCTACAAAAAGGCTGCACTGCGCCAAGACATCCCCTACGCACTCTTCGGGAAGAAGGGCAGAGCTCGATGAGTTCAAGCTACAGCCCATCACGCAAAGCGACCTCGGACTCCCCGCCTCTGAGATCACTTGTGAGGGGCTACACCCCAGACCCAGAGTCCCAGAAAGTGCTCACTATCAGTTCATCTTCAAGGTCATCATAGCGATTGTACTGATCTGCCTACCTCATCTACCGCTACCTACTCTGAGGTACTCGCCTAATAGGTAGAGCGACTCTATACAAACTCAGTACAGGTACGACCCTCTGATGATATCCATATCATGCCAGAGGGTCGTACCTACTATCTCGTCCATACCCTTTCCCCGAAGGATGGTGTACACCTATATTGGTCGGCGGTGAACCTATATATAGGTTGTTGCCCGCGTAGAGGATAAAAAGTTGCGGACGAGTGGCAGATAGAGCTAGCATGTACGTGCTCTAATATCTACGACACGTGGATATTTGGATTGACGTGCCTGGTCTTTAAGACTACGTGCATGATGCGGAAAAACCACTGCGTGGAAGGCGCTTTTTCTCTTCACGCGAAGGACGACTTTCCCTCCGCTGGATAAGAGGAATGCGCGCGATAAGGCGAAGGGCTTGTATCACTTCGGAGAGGCATATCCCCAGTGCTGGAGTGGGACGAGATGCTGCGGACAGCGGTTTATCAGACGGCATATCGCATCATTCCGTGAGAGAGCGGATCGGGTAAGAGGGCAGATACCTACTGCTCGGTATTTTGCTCTGGACGGGTAAAGGCTTGTATTTCTTCGTCCTTCTGTGTACGTTTGCACCACACAAGCGAGCGTAACCAGCACTGACAGCGCCCCTATCTGCGGGCTTCGTAGTGGTGCTACCCTTCCTCTTCTCTCACCCTTCCTCCCTCGCTGACCTGCCGCGAGAGAGCTTACGATCAGCCCTTGATTAGAGAACTTATCTATATTTGTAGTGGTGCTCACGCCGTAGCTCCGCTCTAAACCAATCGAGAGAACATGTTACAGAATTCACCCTCAACCGTGGTAGAGCGATCATCAACTTCTACCTCGAAGTACTGCGATAACCGCCGTAAGATCCTTACCAGCTACGCCTATAGCCGGGTCGTCGAATCCTTCATCGCCACCTGCGCAGAGACAACCCCGTCATCTATGAGGCCTTCATCCAGGGCTTCCGCGATGAGGACGAGCTGATACGTGACTTCATGGAGGTCATCCGCCTAGCTGAGCGACTCTGCAGCGTCGAAGAGATCCCTCGAGGTAAACAATAAGTATGCCCCTTCTTCAGAGTGACCGTGCTTCCTCGGGTCGTCGAGCTCCTCTATCACTACTGGCGCCGTATGGAGCGCATCGCCGTCGTCCACAACCAGCGTCAGGGGATGGTGTACAGAACGTCCGCTTCGTCCAGGCTTATGAGCTCTTCAACGAGCTGATCCTCCGATCTACCGCCGCACGAAGAGAGGTCGTCAATGGCTGCAAGCAGGTCTACCGCCAGACGACTGCCAGGTGACGCTGGGCTCATCCTCATGGATGCCCTTTGAACTACCCATGGAGTATAAAAGGTGTCTCGGCGATCCCCTTCATCAACTCCATCGTCATCAACCCTCCTACGTCACCTACACGAAGAAGAACACGCGCGACGGCATCTTCCGCGAGCATACGCTGAATCCCCGTAGCGTGAATATGATCCTCAACGAGGACGAGTGGTTCCTATACCCCGCTAAGGTCGGTGACCTCCTGGCCTTCGTCTACTTCCCCACAAGGACTCTCATGTGCCCACACGGCTTGGGCTGGCTAACCTCTTCGAGCTGGCGCAGGAAGATGAGTATGTCGGTAAGAAGCCCGATATGATCTATATCTTTCAGCTATCGATGGGCACGAAGAGAAGCGCACCTTCTACTCCAAGGACAAGAAGAACGATATCCTCATCGGCTACGCCAACTACTGCGATGAGATCGACTGCTTCGGCCACATGAAGAAGATGCTCTCACGCTGCACTGACCTCAAGCAGATGAGCCGTGGCAACCTCCCCATCCGACGGGCTATGGTCAATCATCATCCTGAAGAATGGCCGTAGGAAACATATCATCACTGGGCGACAGCGGCGCTGGGAAGAGCGAAAGCCTTGAAGCCTTCCGCACGCTCAACGGAAGTACATCCGCCACATGCGCGTCATCTTTCGACGACATGGGCTACCTGCCTCGTGCGATGATGTATGGTGCGTGCCTCACGGTACGGAGATCGGTGCCTTCGTCCGCACCGACGACCTCGATCCCGACCTACGCCTTCAGCCAGCTGGACCGCGGGATCTATACCAACCCCGACAAGGTCAATGCCCGTGTGACCATCCCATCTCGACGTACGAGCTGATCTCGAAGGGCTTCCCCGTCGACTACTTCCTCTACTGCGAATAACTACGGAGGATGTAGAGAAGAAGATCAGCCTCTTCAGCGATATGGACGAAGCTATCAAGGTCTTCGAAGCTGGGTGCACGCCGCGCCAAGGGGACGACGACCGAGCAAGGTCTGGTCACCTCGTACTTCGCGAACCCCTTCGCCCTGTGCAGGAGCCGGAGCTGGCAGGTCAGCTGATTCGCCAGTTCTTCGCCTCGCTCTTCGAGCACCACGTCAAGGTCGGGAGATGCACACCGGTCTGGCTGTCGAAGGCCACTCAAAGACCGGTCCTCGTGCCGCTGCCGAAGAGCTCTTCAGTATGATCAACGAGGACTAAGGCGCTCCGCCTCACTCTCCTGATATATACGCCCCCAGCAGACGCATCGTCGGTCTGCGGGGGCGTAGTGTTTACTAGCAGGCCTCTGCGGGGAGCTCTTTCCTGATAGAGGCGGTAGCCGAAGAAGCGCAAGGGCAAGGAGGAGGTAATAGAGGGAGGAGCGTGCCGAGCCCCAGCGGATAGTGGAGCATGAGCGCTGGGATCCTTCGGCAAGTGCCACACCTCTCCCCAGCATCAGCCCTAGCGCCCCATTCCAGTGAGCGAGGAGTCCGCCTCGGTGCCGTCCCGATGAGAGGGAGAAGGAGGAAGATGAGGAGGCTTGTAGGGATGAGGAGCGCCGAGCGGTACGACAAGGAGCGTCGTCCAGAGGAAGGCCAGCGAACTCTCACCGAAAGAGATAGAGGCTCAGCGGTAGGAGGAGGGCTGTACGCGAGCGTCATCGCGCGGAGCGCCACAGATAGCGCAGGAGGGGCTGCCAGTGCGCTGCCAGCAAGCCCTCAATGGGGCGGTAGAAGAGACGGATGCTGATGAGCGCGAGATAGGGTCAGTGAGGAAGCCTGCACTGAAGAGGGCTCGTCGGGGCATAGAGGAGCTGAAGGAGGCGGCAGGGTGATGACCTCAAAGGAGACAGATGGGGCGACGCAGGAGGCGGAAGTTAAGATCATCGTGAGCATACCCGCAGCACGGAGGGTAGGGATGCTCGCTCCCCGTGAGGAGGTAGGCCCGCGCAGCAGCAGAGTAGGGCGCATCGCAGTCGTCTCTCCGCCTCGCGTAGGGTATGTAGCGTAGAAGGTCAGCGCCCTGACGACGACAGCTAAGTGGAAGCCACTCAGCTAGAGATGCGCCACAGCTGCACGAAGCTCGCACTGACCTCCCTGCCGAGTGCATCGTGACGCTTCTCGCCGAGTGCCATCGCGATGAGGAGGTGCTGCATAGGGGCTGAGTGCACTGCCTGGATGTGCGAGTAAGTCCATCTCGGAGCCTGCGGGCATAGCGTGTAGGGGCGTGGAGGAGAGCGTACCGCTGGGTGTCGGTTGGCAGGCAAGGATATGGGCACGACCAAGAGCGGTCACGCCTTCGCTCGTGAGGTAGCGGGCATAGTCCTCACGCTCGCGGGTAGCTCACGGACATAGCTTAGCCTGTCAAGGCTGAGGGTAGGTATCGCCCACCCGAATAGAAGCACTATCGCGCCTGCAGGTGAGCCGAGTAGAGGCGGTGGGTATGTGCCTTCGCCTAAAGGCGGATGCGCATGGCGGAGCGTGGTGTCCTGGACTTCTTCCTCTTCGAGGACGGCGCGCAGGGGCGTGTGGAGGGTAGCCTCACCTCGGTGATCGCCCGACGCTGTGGGGCGTAGTAGAGGCGCATGCGAGGATGAGCAGGAGCGTGAGCCCGAGACGGAGCGACGCAGGGTGGTGCGCACTCTGCGCCACATAGTGGCTGGAGGCGTGGGAGCCAAGGAAGGAGACGAGTGCCCCGATAGGAAAAGCTCCTCCGCCACAGAGGGCTGGCCGAGGCTCAGCGCTCTATGGGGAGGAGCCTGTGAGAGATAGCTGAGGAGGAGGATGCTGAGGGCGAGGGTGGGTAGCTACGGCTCACGGCCGTGACCACCGAGGCGACGAGTCCCCGCTCGCAGCTTTAGACGAAGCCTATGGACGAGAGAGTGCCTTGAGGCTACGGATGATGTGGCCTTGGGGTCTTCATGCGAGAGACGTAGCTCCCTGCCACGAGGACGTCGGCGCCAGCCTCCTGAGGCGGCACCCGTCGAGGCGTTCACCCGCCGTCGACTTCGATGAGGGTAGAGAGTCCGCGCTCATCGATCATACGACGAGACGCTGGACCTGTGTCGATCGTCTGAGGGATGAACTTCCTGACCGCGAAGCCGGGCGACGCTCATCAGGAGGACTACATCGAGGTCAGCGAGCACGTCGCCGAGGAGCTCTACAGGTACGTGAGGATTGGAGGGTCACTGCGGCCTTCATCCCCGCGTCCTTGATCGCGCCGATGGAGCGGTGCAGATGCGGGCCGACTTCGTAGTGGACGTTCATCGTGTGTCGACCTTCAGAGCCGCCAGCTCGCGGACGTACTTCATCGGCCTCTACGATCATCAGATGGCACATCCAGCGAAGCCTCGGGATGATGGGGCGGATGGCCCTCAAGGATGGGGAACCCAGAAGGAAATATTGGGCACACGAAAGACGCCATCCATGACGTCGATGTGGGAGCCAGTCGGCCTGCTCTGGTTGATGAGGCGCACGTCCTCTCCTCTTCCAGGCAGAGAAGGAAGTTCGCCGAGAGAGGAGCGAAGGCGATACGATCGCCTGCTTCTTGCCTGCGGGTCTGGAGGAAAGTGAGGGAAGGGAGGTGGTTTAGAAGAGCGCAGCTAAGAGGCGCAGCTGACGAAGCGTCTCTTGGTGCCGAGGCTGTGTGCGCTCGAAGACTGGCAGGGCAATAAGATTGAGGTTTTTCTTTTGTCGGTACGGGGGTAGGCTTGCTGCATAGCAGTTTGGGATAATGAATGAATAATGGATGCCCTGGGGTAGCTCCACGATGGGAGTGTACCCCAGGGCATAGATATACATAGTGTCCTCGAGGTCTATTATCCCCCGATGGACGTCTGGAGAGCTACTTGAGGAGCTCCTTGATACCGCCGAGCGAGGAGAGTACGCCGGAGGCTTCGTAGGGGAGGTAGACGGTCTTGTTGTTCCTGTCCCAGAGGTCATCTCCTTGAGGGTCTCGAGGTAGCGGACAGCGATGAGGTACTGGGCGGGATTGGCGCCTGAGCCTTCGACAGCCTGAGCGATCTTGCGGATGGCCTGAGCTTCGGCTTCGGCGGTGAGGAGCTTGGCTTCGGCCTCGGCCTTAGCGTGGAGCACCTGAGCTTGGCGTTCCCCTTCTGCGTGGTTGATCGCCCGCATGCGCCCTTCGGACTCGCGGATCGTGGCTTCCTTCTGCCCTTCGGCATTGAGGATCTGCGCACGCTTGTCACGCTCGGCACGCATCTGCTTCTCCATGGCGTCACGGATGTCGCGGGGAGGATTGATGTCCTGCAGCTCGACGCGGTTGACCTTCACACCCCACTTGTTCGTAGCCTCGTCGAGGGATGATGCGGAGCTTGTTATTGATCGTGTCGCGGCTGGTGAGCGTCTCGTCCAGGTCCATTTCCCCGATGATGTTACGCAGGCTCGTCTGGGTGAGCCTCGATAGCGTCGGGGAGGTTCTGGATCTCAGTACGTATCGCACACGGGATCTACGATCTGGAAGTGAGAGGATCGCGTTGATCTCGGTGACGACGTTATCCTTCGTGATGACGCTCTGGCGGGGGAAGTCATAGACGGTCTCACGCAGGTCGATATTCGTGATCTCGGTGAAGCGCACGAGGTCTCGCCCGTTGGCTCCCTGGCAGCGTGTAGCGCCAGCGCACGGGACGTGGACGGTCGATGAAGGGGATGATGATGTCTGCCCAGAGGACAGCGTGCGGTAGTAGCGGCCGGTCGCTCGATGATGACCGTCTGAGACTGCTGGACGATGCACGAGCCCCTGGTGAGATGGTGACGATAGCCAGGACACCGATGACGATGGGGATAATGAACTCACTAGGCATAGTAGAGGAGAGAATGAGGTGATTGATTGAATAGGCTCGACCTGGAAGGACGAGGCTGGTATAGCCAGTGATACGGACTTCGCTCCTGCGGGAGGTCGTAGGGCGACTGAGGAGATAGCGCGCCAGCTATCGCCGTCGACAGCGATGCGGCACCACCATCACCTACTCTTGATGGCTGCTCACGAAGGCCTTTGCGGCCGATGAGGGCGTCCATACCCGTCTTGGTGTCGCGGGCAGCGAACCAGCGCGTGCTATCAGGGGCTCAGCAGCACAGGGCAGGAGGCTGCCGACGCCGAAGAAGATCGCTTGATGAGCCAGCTTCGCCGAAGAGCGCAGGGATAATAGCCAGAAGGGCACCACACCAGAAGCAGGCCAAGATGAAGCCTGGCGGTGATGACCTCGAGGGCGAAGAGTATGAGGTCGACTGCCACAGCTGCCATACTGAAGGAGGGAGATGAATTCGGCATAATCGATTCGGTCCTTAGTAAGAGAGGTGTTGTAAAAAGAGTAAAGCTGTCACTTTACTATTCTGTCTCCCTCATGCAGAAAGATAGGAAGGTGGAAACAGTTTACTTTTAGAGGTCGTTCCAGATGATTTTCCACCAGACATTTGCTGGAGTAATGTACTTGAACTCAAACGTAATTAGAGCCTCCTCACTTTCTAACCTTTTCCTCAAAGGAACTCTTGAACTCTCTGATGATGGGTGATGAGTCGCCATCTAGACCAAAGATAAACTCGGGAAGTAACTCATCTCTGGGTTGTCTTGTCTGCATCCAAATTCAAAATAGCTCTTAGGATAGAGAAGCTACATTCCTTTCATCTTCTGATATTGCTCGATAAAAATAGGAATGAAACTTTCTATCTCTCATCTATAATTTGTCATCTTCTCGTCCATTTTAGAGGTGGCACATTCAACATTGGGTTGTGGTCCAGTGTTGATATGAGCTATTCCAGAGGTTGTAGCAGGTGATAAGATCTCAGAGGCTTTGATTCTCAAGATATCGTAAGAATAAGTTCTTTAATGGTCCCACCTGTCTTGAGTAAATGGAGCTTGTTGACGTTACTTCATCACCAGCAATACAGCCTCAGAGTAGCGTAATGCTCCCACGCTAGTATCTGGATGCTCAAAAGATCCCTCTGAATCTGGATTTGAGATTAGCCTTGAGGTACTCTTTTGAGGAGTCTACTTTTCCGTTACTTGGTTTATGAAAGAGACGACTGGATCAGAGAATAGATAAAGAAGAACCTGCAGCAGGATCTGTGCCTTCTCCTGGCTTTCTCAGCAGGTTCTCTCTTACTTTCTGGATGAGATCAGTAATTTGACTGCTCTGCAGGATATAGCTTTATCTCTTCGAAAGAAAGGTTCACGCCCACGGAATTCAGTCTCGTCAATTTCGCATTCTCTAAGTGTTCCATAAAAGTATCTCTATGTAGTCACTCGTGATTAGCCTGTAAAGGGCACTCTTCTCGTTCTTCCCCATACCATCCCTATAAGCTCGATCACTAGGCCAACATTCTTAATCTGAAGTCTGTCCTGATGCTCTGAAAGGTATCTGCGGGATGAATTATCCTCCAGCTGAGTGATGATCTGGTAGGGATGCCGCTGCTAAAGGACTCCTGTTCTTCTCCCTTCTCTAGTATATCGACTACATATCGATCTCACTATCTTGAAGATTCGTTTGTAGTTCACTCGTAATAGGGTCAGACGGGGGATATTGGATGGCATCGTTCTATGATGAACCAGTGAAGAGAGCAACATTGCTAGCTCCTACGACGGGATGAGATAGTGTTGCAGATCCGCTTGACTATCGGAGTGTGGGGAGATGGTAGCTAAGCTGCAATCCCGAGTTTTTATTATCTCTCCAGAGGTCACTGTGGCTCAATCCTCTTTAGCTCTAGCCTGCAAGAGCTTCCTCTAGTTGCTCGAGTGATTCGCCAGATATTCCTCCCGGCAGGATCTTCTCCACGAAGTGGTAGGAGTGTTCGTTGAACTTCTTTTGAAGCCTGGGTGGCAACATACTCTGTCATAAGCTATGATGCTCATGCCTGCCGTAAAGGATAAAGAGCTCATTACGTATCAAGCTAAAGAGCTGGATTAGTTTCTGCACATCAAGGCGATCTACATCGATCGATAAAGATCACGATCTTCCTTCCGAGCTTACTGACTCTTTGCTGGAAGTCATACTGCTCACTTGTACTCTTGGCATGAGCCTTGAGTGCAAGAGCCGTACTCAAGCCGTAGCCAAGCACTGTCGTCCTTAGCTAAGATGTGATTCACGTAACGCGTGAAGCCCGAGGCTAATGCTGAGTTGTAGGAGCTATCACGGCTGGAGTTCCTCGAAGAAGATCTGTTCAGATTGGGAGCCTATGGTACATCCAAGGGTTGAAGTCCAATAGGATTATCTCACTGCAGTGGTTGTCTCTAAGGTACTTCTGCATAGCAGCATGAAAGAGGTCTTCCCTGCCCCCTCAAGGAGTACAGTCCAGAGTAAAAAGCTGCAGTTTGAAGTATCTGTCTGGAATATCTTCTGCTAAGTCCTGTGCTTCATTTCTTCGCCCTAACAGATCTTCATCCTCAGCTGTACAAGGGCATTCGACTTCATATCCAAGCCCAGAGTTATGCACTCCCTCTGCTTGCTTTTGTGCGCCCAATGTGACCACCCCATAACCAATATCACACAGCTCCCCTAAGATAGGAAGGAGGTCTACATAGCAGACCCTGAGGTGTGGGGTTGAGAAGCGTAGTTTGCGTGACCCAATAAGCCGATAGCATGACCCAGCCCACAAGTAGGCACGAGTCCAAGAGAGCACGCCTTCACTAATGACATATCGCCTCCGACAAAGGACAGGTGATAGAGTTAGTGCAGTCACAATTATCCGCTTACCATGATGAAGCTCCCCAGCTGGGCTCAAAAGACATGTAGGAGTGCTATGAGCTTACTCTCAAAGGTGGTAGCGGAAGAGTGTAGAGGATAACTACAGGAGTTGCCACCGTCGCTGGAGGTAGGCAACAGGCCCGTCTATGAATTGGTCAATCTTTGTTTTGTGAGGGAGGGGGTGAGCTTTGATACCATAGGCACATGGGGTTTATCCGCTGGAGGGGCGGGCGATGAGGGTATTATGTGGGGTAAAATTAGCGAATTATCAGCTCTCTCATCTATGGACTAGCTTCTTCGCTTGCGGGGTGGAGTAGGGGAAGCAAGGGCGGTCGGGAGGCGAAAATGTGGAGGGTGTGTGCGTTTGTTGTGGGAGAGCGAGGTGGAAGGAGGCGGGAGGAGGGGATTGCGACCAGTACTGGTCAGCGATCAGAACCAGTACTGGTCACCCATAGCGCAGTACTGGTCACCGCGGAAATAGTGACTGGTCAGACGAGTGACCAGTACTGTTGATTTTTGAGGGCGCAGGCCTTCCACCTCGCACCGTGAGGGGCGTGGAGAGGCGGAGGGAAAAGGTGGGGATTATTCGCCGAGGAAGGCGCGGTAGTCGAGCGAGGTCTCGCGGGGTGAGGAGGGGCGTTGGCGGCGCTAAGGGGAAGGAGGAGCGAGCTCAGAGGCGGGAAGGAGCCCCTGTCGCAGAGGTAGCACGCTCACGGAAGGTCTTGAGGGTCGCTTGCGTGGGAAGCCTTCGATGAGGTAGCCTCTGGGCCCCGTCTCCGTGGGGAGCGGGCTGACCTGGAGCGTCCACTGCGTGAAGTGCGAATAGGCGAAGCTCATCAGCGCAAAGTACACCTCGTGGCGCGGTAGGCTCCCCTCGGGGTAGAGGAGCACGAGGCTGACGACTTCTCCCGCTGCGGTTGGGGCGAAGGTCGTGGCAGGCCCTTCGGTCTCGCTTATCCCCTCGGTGCTACCCATCACGGGGCGAGTGAGGAGGGGCGGAGTGGTGAGGGTGCGCCCCGCGCGTAGGGCGGCGAGCAGGCTCGAAGCGTAGGGCATCAGCGGGGTCCTCGGGATAGCGCTGGACGAAGTCCTCCAGGCGCTTGCGTAGCTGGGCCTCTTGTCCTGCCTGCACCTCGGTGAGGGCGGTGAGGAGGAGTGCCTTCGGGCGCAGGTCTTCGTCGTGGTAGGGGAGGGCATCCAGCTCGGTGAGGTATTCGCGAGTGCGGCTGACATCGCCCGTGCGGTAGGCCTCGTAGGCGGCATCATACAGCTCGGTGGAGCGGTTGGCAAGCCTTTGGAGGGAGTGTCTGAGCTCGGGCGAATGGAGGAGCTTCGTACGGGGGAGTTGGGGAAGAGGCGTAGGTATTCCCTGCGTAAGGCTTCGGCTCGGCATCACGCCCCTGTCGGAGGGCGAGGAGGATTGCGGTAGGCGACCTCTTCCCGCTCGGCGAAAGTGGGGAAGTCCCTGAGGAGGCGCGTGTAGAGGGCGCCACCTCATCGAGGCGCTGGAGCGGGTCATCGAGGACGGATGCCATGCGGAAGAGGGCGCTGGCGAGGGTGTCCGTCAGCGCTTCGCGTGCCTTGGGGGTGAGGGGAAGGGCACGGAGGTAGGCTTCACGGCTTCGGCCTCTATCGGGTGAAGTGGCATCGGAGCGCCTGCCTCCTCGGTAGTGGTGGGGCTACGGGCGGCATCGAGGGCGCGCAGACTGCGGTTCCAGTCGTCGGTGAGTGGACGACTGCTCAGCGCTGGCGGAAGGCGATACGGCCGAGAGCGATCTGCTGAGGGTCGTCGAAGTAGAAGCCCGCGGAGGTGCTTCGTGAGGTCGTGGTCGGTTCGTCGAGGGCGAGCGAACGGCATCACCGAGATCGTGCACCTCTCCCCGAGGCTTCGGCACGAGCGATGAGGCTATCGATGTGGCGCTCCAGCTGGTCGGTGGGGAGGGCGGCAAGGCGAAGGAGGGCTGTCGGCACGATGGGCGGTGCGTGCGTGAGGGCGAGGAGGCGAAGTCCGGGTAGGAGTCGCTCCACCGTAGCGTAGTGGGGGTGCTGGTGCTGGAGGAAGGGGAAGGCCTTCTCGAGGGCTTCTGCGGACTCTATGTAGTGCTGATCTTCGAGCTCCAGCAGGCCTAAGCGGGTGTAGGCTTCGGCAGCCGAGCCACGCAAGGTCTGTGCCGAGTCGATGCTCTGGCGAAGGGCGGTGCGGGCGGCTTCGCGCTGGTTGGTGGCAGGGAGTGCTTCGGCCAGAGCGAGGTAGATGGCGGAGCGGTGGGGGGCGTAGCGGCGTAGACGTGCCAGACGCTGCAGGCGATGGATGCCCGTCTGCTCTCGGCGGAGAGGGCAAGGGTGCGGAGCTGGGCAGCGAGTTCAAGGGCGGGCTGGGGAGGCTATGCGCTCAGCACGGGCAAAAGCTGCCTTTGCTGCCTCGCGTGCGCCCTGAGCTCGAGGATCTGCCTGATGAGGAAGGAGAGGCGGGCACGCTGTAGGGCGCTCTTCTCCGAGCGAGCAAGGACGGTGAGGTGCGTGAGGGCGGTGAGTCTCTCCACGGGCAAGGGCAAGTTCGGCCGCTGCGGTATGGTAGAGTAGGGGTGCGTGGCGGAGGACGTCTCCCTCACGACGGGTGGCGTGCTGTAGCTCCTCCTCGGCATCAAAGAGCTCGCCACGCAGGGTGTAGAGACGGCAGAGGTAGAGGCGTGCGACGTCGCCGACCTCGGGCTCGGTAGCGTAGCGTCGGAGGATGTCGGTGAGGGTGGTGGTGCTGGGGGGAGGTCGCCGCCATAGAGCTGACTGCGGGCGATGAGGAGCCACGCCTCGGCGAGGGCGGGATTGTACTCGGTCTTCTCCTGCATCCGCACAGCACGAGGGTCTTGCCTCCAGTGGGCAGGGCGAGCGGGCTTGCGGGAGATGCTATGCTCTTCGATGGCCTTTGGTGGCCTTCTATGGTGCGGGAGAAGCGGGGGCAGCGCTGCGTGTCGGCGCGAGCGAGGACGGGATCGAGCGGCAGACGGAGCGTGTAGTCGTCAGTCGTGCCATCGAGTGCGGTCTGGTAGGGTGGTCTGGTACGCCTCGCGAGCGTTGTAGAGGACGTTGTAGCGCGTGACGAAGGCCTGCCACGTGCGGGAGCTCGCGGTATTCACGCGTCGGGAGCATGCCCCGAGGAGCGCAAGGAGAAGGAGAAGGGAGCCGAGTCGCGGGGGCTTAGCCTGGCGTGCGTGGGCCCTGCGTCGTGTGATGGCGTTGAGACATTTGCCGAGGGGCAAGGAAGAGGAAGAGCAGGGAGGATGATCAGCACACCTGAGGGGACACTGATGAGGTAATAGCTTAGGAGCAGGCCGCCGACGTTGGCGATGAGGCAGAGGACGATGGAGCTGCAGATGATCTTGCGGAAGTCCGCCGTGAAGAGCCCGATAGTCGTCTGGGGCAGGGTCAGGAGGGAGAGGAGGAGCATGATACCCACCGAGCGGATCGTCAGCACGAGGCTCACGGCGACGAGGATGAGTAGTCCACGCCCCACAGCCCGACATTCATACCACGCACACGGGCGAAGTCACGGTCGAAGGCGGTATAGAGTATCTGTCGGTAGCCTACGCTGAAGAGTGCTATCAAGAGGACGGCAAGGAGGGCAAGCGCGATGAGGTCGCCCGTCGTGACCAGCAGGATATTGCCGAAGAGATAGGCGGGAGGCTGGTGGCGCAGCCAGGGGTGAGCGTCGTGAAGAGCATCGCCGAGGGCCATGCCGAGTGCCCAGATGCTCGCGATGGCAGAGTCCTCGCGGATGCCCTTTCGGTACGGCTGAGCTTGCTGATAGAGAAGGCGGCGAGGATGGCTGCACCCTGCAGCGAGAGGATGGGATTGATGCCGAGGTAGATGCCGAGTCCTATCCCACCGAAGGAGGGCGTGCGATACCGCCACTCGACGAAGACGATGCGTCGCACGACGATATATGCGCCCCACGATACCGCAGACGATGGCGGTAAGGAGGACGCCCAAGGGCGTTTTGGAAGAACTGATAGGCGAAGATACTCGGCATGGTGTCGAGGTCAGTACGCTGGGACTTAGGCTGCGGGGCTGGGCTCGTGACGGCCGACGATGGCGTGATAGTCGTCGTTCTCCCTGACGATGAGGTAGAGCTCGGGCGGAGCGTCTCGGGAGAACTCAACGCCACGCAGCTGGAGGCTACGCACCCAGGCAGGCACTGTCATGGCATCGAGCGTGAGGAGGACGTCGCGGAACTCCTCGACTTCGCTCTCTTGTAGGCGCTGGCACTGCGACCCCTTGAAGCGGTCCAGCTCGTCATCGAAGTACTCAATGCGCTGGCTGACGGCAGCCAGCAGGCTATCGGTCTCGCAGGTCAGGTGGTTGCCGCAGCAGCCCTCTCCGTGGGGTAGCTCCTGAGGCTCAGGCTCGATGACCTCGCCACGGGCGATGCGTCGGGCCCTTGAGGCACGACTGCTGGTGGCTGCGAGAGCGAGTGATGGCGCCGAGTGACGACGAGAGCGATGACTATGACGAGGATACTTCCCATTTGGAGAGCTCAAATCAAATGTACTTTCGTGAGTAAACTATGCTCAGCATAAGTATATCTATGCAAAGATAGTTCATTCGTGAGGACCGAGCCTCCGTGGGGAAGGGTGGTGTGAACCTATATGGGTCGGTGGGCTGACCTATATAGAATGACGTGATGACCTATATAGCTCGTCGTCGCGACCAATATAGGCCAGCCCGCCGACCAATATAGGTCCGCAAATCGCTTTCACATTAATCGGACTCATAGCTGATGAGAGCTATGAAGCCCCTGTAGATGAAGGCTATACTCCATGGGAGAGAAAGAGCGGGGCGAGCAACTGGATCGTTGCCCCGCCCCGCTGCGGTATCGTGTGTGGTCAGCTACGCACTTAGAACATGTACTGCACGCGGAGCTGCAGTGCGTTGACCTTCTCAAGTCGGTCTGGCCCCACTGCTTGACCCGTACGTGGTGGTAGTTCAGACGCAGTGCGACGTACTTTATTCCAGCAGTAGGAGAGGCCCAGCGCTGAAGTCGGTCATCTTTACCTGCACCCGCCATGCCTGCGATGTTTGAGTTCGTCAGCGCATTGTTGTCGGTGAGGTCGAGGAGTTGCAGCCGAGCATCGAGCTCGAGGCTGCCAGAGTTAGGGAGAGTCGACCCTCGAGGTGACGTAGTTGTACCTATAGTCTACGGGGTTGATGATCATCCCACGGGCAGACGTAGAAGCCCTGGTGTCGTAGGCATTGCCCCTCGACGCGGTTCACGTGCGACCAGTAGTACTGGCTGCTGACCTGGACGTTGTGGAAGATCCCCTGGAACTCGGCCGTGAACTTATTCTCCCAGCGGGCGTCCGTCAGGTCGAGCGACATCGCGTTGCGCTTGTCGACGGCCGTGAGGTACTTCTTCGAGTAGGCGATGTGCGAGCCTCCCCTGAGGTCGGACTCCGGACTTCACTGCATACCGCTGAAGCCGATGTGAAGCCAGCTCCCTCGGTCAGCACGGGGCGCCAGACGAGACGACCTGCTACGGTGTAGCCCTGTGCGCCCTTGTCGGTGCTGGTGGTGAGAGCGGAGTTGTCGGCGAAGGCACCATACTGCCACCAGATGTGGTCGTTGGAGATGGTATGCATGATACCGATACGACGGCCTGGCTGGTAGACGTTTGCTTCGGGCTCATCGAGATACTCCTTGCTGGCAGAGCTGTAGGCCGAGGAGAGACCGAAGGGCACGGTGTAGTGACCAGCGCGGATGAAGTTATTCTTGTTGAAGCTGTACTGCAGGTAGACGTCCTTGAGGGAGACCTTGTTGTTCGTGAAGGAAGCATCTCCACGGAAGTCCCCAGTTGTCGCCGTAGTACGCCTTGAAGCCGATACGCATATCACGGATACCGATCCCATCGTTCATCGTACCGTCCTGCGTCTTGGCAGCTTCATTCTGCGAGTAGGTCGCAGCGTCGAAGAGGGCACGACCCGTGACCTTGACCTCGACTTTTTCCTGTGCATTTGCCGCAGTCAGGGCAGAGAGCGAAGTGACTGCGATGAGAAGACTATGCTGATATTCATATGTTAGTAACTTCTTGCTTAGGATGAAATAGAGTAGGCTAGAGGCTGTCCTCGATCTTGTCGTAGGCGCGGATAGCCTGAGGAAGCGGGCTGTTGACGTCGCTCAGCAGGTAGAGACCATCAGCGTTGCGCTTGAGACCCTGAGCTGGAGCGGTAGACCATCGGGGGATTCTGCAGGGTTGAGCTGCTCGACGCCACGGAGCTGCTTGGTCGTCTGGTAGACGATGTTGATAGTCGCAGTGAGCTTGCCGTCCTTGCCTTCGTACTTCTCGATGACGACCTTGCTACCGATAGGGTCTTCTTCTCGATGGAGTTGGGGAGCTCGTAGGGCTCTACGTCGAGGGCAGCTGTGACGGAAGCGATGTTGGAGTCGTGACCCGCAGAGGAAGGAGAACTTACGTCCCTTGGCGTTCAGCTCATCATACATATAGGTAAGGAGCGGGTGGGCGACGTTGACAGCGACGATGGGTGCAGCGAAGAGCACATCACCGTAGAGCGTCCTTGATGCGTGCGATCTGGTCCAGTCCTCGAGGTAGGTCGTGACCGAAGGCCGCCTTCTTCATCGGGCTCTTCATAGTACTGGAGGATGAAGGCGTCGGAGCAGGTGGTGGCATCCTTGAGTGAGCCCTTCATGCGGGGCTCTTCGCCACGCTCGAGGAGGATCTCGGTGTTGTAGTTGTCGAAGGCGCAGAGCTACCCTCCTTGCAGGCGGGGGAATCCTTGAGGTCGAGGGTCGAGGCTGTGATTTCGTAGGCCTTCTTGAGGTCCTCGTTGATACCGCGGATGCCGCGCTTACCGCCCATAGCGGCGATTTGCTTGAGGGCTTCCTTCTTGAAGGACTCGCTGATCTTCGTCAGACGGGGGAAGAAGATGGGGTCCATCTTGCTGGGGACGTAGCGGTGATTGACGCTGATGTCTGCTACGGGGAGGAAGGCGGTGGTGAAGTAGCGTGCTGTGGCTATACAGCGCTGCATGCTATTAGCGTAGATGTTTACTTCGTCTTTCGTGGGGTTGGCGTTTTCCTTGAAGAGGCCTGCATCGACGGCCCATTTACGGAAGTAGAGGCCGAACTGATTTTCCAGTGCGCCACCTCGTGAGGTGAGTTCGCTTGCGCCAGCAGTCCATGCGAACCAAGGGTGCGTGTGACCTTCTCAAGAAGGCTTCCCTTGGTGGAGAGTGGGGCGCGGATGTTGTGACGGCTCAGGATGACCGCCTCAGAGAGCGTGTACTTGTCCTTGAATTCTTGACTTCTCTGCTTCTGAGCAAAGAGGGAGGGCGTGACCGCGAGTAGCAAAAGTAGCGCCACAGAGTGTTTGAACTGTCTCATACGATATGATATAAAGTGAGTCCTCTTCACGAGGACGTGACTGAATGCACCTGTGGTAGCTCTGCCTAAGTGGGCAGGGAGATAGATCTTTCCTTCCTAAATCGAGACGTACAACATAGTGATATTTGACCTTTCTGTATTTGGAGCGCTCCTGTTTTTAAAATATGTATGGCTGTTCTTCTCTATCTTTAAGCCTCTTTTGAGGGCGGGTGATGTCCCTAAATCAGAGAGAAGTATCGCTCTTTATATATAGATAGTTGTGAGAGATGCGGAGGAGGGTGATTGCGACCAGTACTGGTCAGCAGATCGAACCAGTACTGGTCACCAATAGTAAGCAGTACTGGTCACTGCGCGAGTAGTACTGGTCGGACGAGTGACCAGTACTGGTCGCAAAGCCCCTGAATATGGGGCTCTGCTGGAGGCAGCTGCATGAGTATATTATTTGTATGGGGATAGCGTATAAAGATCAGCGCCCTTGCTAGAGGGCGCACTGCCTTTCTTGATACCGTGAAAGATGCCTCGCTGAGGTGTCTATGGGTAGAGGATGGGGGTGAAATGGGTGGGGAGTTCATAAGTTTCTTGGGAAAACGAGTTGCTTTCTTAAAATCTTAATAAAAATCCACTCTCCGTAGTTCGAGAATATTTCTATTTGCACTCCCTTGGCAGAGATGCTGAGGGGCTACGAATTGGCGTCCTGTGAAAGGATTCACAAGCATTACCACTCAAAGTAATATATATCGTTAATTAACTACCGTATGAAGCAAGCAAAGCATTGGGCTGCGGCCCTCGCGCTGGTCCTGGCCTCTGGATGGAGCACCTTGGCTCAGACGATCAGCTCGCCCAACAAGGGCCTTCAGCTGCACTTCTCTCTGAGTCAGGACGGGGCACCTATGTATCGCCTCTCCTTCGCTGATGGGCAGGAGATCATCCGTCCCAGTCATCTCGGTCTGGAGATGACCGATGCGAAGAAGTCCTTCGACAAGGGGCTCGAGGTCACGGGAACGAAGGAGTCGACCTTCGATGAGACCTGGAAGCCTGTCTGGGGCGAGGTCAAGTCGATCCGCAACAACTACAACGAACTGCTCGTCACGCTCAAGAAGAAGAGCAATGGCGATCCCATAGCTATCCGCTTCCGCCTCTTCGATGACGGGCTCGGCTTCCGCTATGAGTTCCCCGGCGGCAAGGATCGTAACTTCTACGTCGTCAAGCGCGAGCTCACCGAGTTCGCTATGACGGGCGACCACAAGGCGCACTGGATCCCCGGTGACTACGACACTGAGGAGTACGACTACCAGCACAGCCGTCTCTCCGAGATCCGTGGGCTCTTCGACAAGGCCTTCACGGAGAACTGCTCCCAGACCGCCTTCTCTAAGACGGGCGTACAGACGTCGCTGATGCTCAAGAGCGATAAGGGTGTCTACATCAACCTCCACGAAGCTGCACTCATCGACTTCCCAGCGATCAACCTCGATCTGGATGACAAGACGATGAGCTTCCGTGTGGAGCTGACTCCTGACGCACAGGGCAACCGTGGGCACATCGAAGCGCCCTTCAACACGCCTTGGCGTACGGCTATCGTCAGCCGTGATGCACGAGATATCCTGGCCTCGAAGCTGACGTACAACCTCAACGAGCCCTGCGCCTACGAGACTACCGACTGGATCAAGCCTATTAAGTATGTAGGTGTCTGGTGGGAGATGATCACGGGTAAGAGCTCTTGGGCGTACACCGATGACCTGCCTTACGTGAAGATCGGTGAGACCGACTACTCGAAGGTACGCCCTAACGGCAAGCACGCTGCCAACACGCAGCACGTCAAGGAGTACATCGACTTCGCTGAGCACGGCTTCGATGCCGTCCTCGTCGAGGGGTGGAACATCGGCTGGGAAGATTGGTTTCGGACACAGTAAGGGATCGTGTCTTTGACTTCGTCACGCCTTACCCCGACTTCAATGTCGCTGAGCTCCGTGACTACGCTAAGAGCAAGGGCGTGAAGCTCATCATGCACCACGAGACCTCCAGCTCGGTCACGAACTACGAGCGTCACATGGAGAAGGCCTACAAGTTCATGGTCGACAACGGCTACTCCGCTGTCAAGAGTGGCTATGTAGGCAACATCATCCCCCGCGGTAGAGTACCACTACGGTCAGAGCATGGTCAACCACCACCTCCACGCTGTCAAGGAGGCTGCTAAGCATAAGATCTCCGTCAATGCCCACGAGTCCGTCCACATGACGGGTCTCAGCCGTACCTATCCCAACCTCATCGCGCAGGAGTCGGCACGTGGTCAGGAGTATCAGGCCTTCGGTGGTAGCAAGCCCAACCACCTCACCGTACTGCCCTTCACCCGCCTCATCGGTGGTCCGATGGACTACACGCCTGGTATCTTCCAGATGGATATCAACAAGTACAACTCCTGACAACAACTCCCACGTCAATACGACGATCTGCAATCAGCTGGCTTGCTACGTCACGATGTACAGCCCTCTGCAGATGGCAGCTGACCTGCCCGAGGTGTATGCGAAGCACATGGATGCCTTCCAGTTCATCAAGGACGTAGCTGTCGACTGGGATGACACGAAGATCATCGAAGCGGAGCCAGGTGAATACATCACCATCGCTCGTAAGGCAAAGGACTCCGACAAGTGGTTCGTGGGTAATGTCGCTGGCTACGACGGCCACAAGACGACCCTCACGCTCGACTTCCTCGATGCGGGTAAGACCTACACCGCTACGATCTACGCCGATGCCAAGGGCGCAAACTACAAGACCAATCCCGAGGTCTACACCATCCGCAAGGTGCAGGTGAAGAAGGGCAAGCTCTCGCTCACCTCTGCTCCTGGTGGTGGCTTCGCGATCTCCATCCTACCTAATAAGAAGTAAACACCGAGGTCTCCGACCGCCCTCCACAGCTCTACTCACAGAGAGTCGTGGAGTGCGGTGGGGGCCTCTCCTTTTTCACTTACACAGAGCACTTCATATGAAAGCGATTCTGCGCCTTACCTACCTCTGTCTATCCCTACTCTTCCTCTCCCTCACAGCCTCCGCACAGGACGTGCAGGTCAAGGGTCAGGTAGTAGATGACAAGGGCGAAGCCGTCATCGGGGCTTCCGTCAAGGTCAAGGAGACCCCTCAGGGCGTCATCACCGATATCAACGGGAATTTCTCCGTACGTGCCCCCAAGAATGGGCACCTCATCGTCTCCAGCGTCGGCTTTAGCCACGAAGACTCGTAGCCCTCAGTGGCGCTACGCTCCCGCTGAAGATCGTCATCTCCGAGAGTGCTGAGAACCTCAAGGAAGTCGTCGTCGTCGGCTACGGCTCCATGCAGAAGAAGGACCTCACCGGATCCGTCAGCACCCTCAATGCGAAGAACTTCCAGAAGGGTGCTATCTCCACGACCAGCGACCTCCTCGTCGGTAAGATCGCAGGGGTACAGATCACGCCCGAGGGCTCTCCTGGGGCTGGTGGCCGTATCCGTATCCGCGGTGGTGCTTCGCTCAATGCCAGCAACGACCCGCTCATCGTCATCGACGGTGTGCCCATCGAGAACACCGCTGTATCTGGTGCACCCAGCATCCTCAGCTCACTCAACCCTCAGGACATCGCTTCGATGAACGTCCTCAGGACGCTTCTGCTACCGCTATCTACGGTTCGCGCGCCTCCAACGGGGTCATCATGATCACCACCAAGCGTGGTAAGGTCGGGCAGAAGACCCAGATCGCTGTCTCCGTACAGAGCTCCCTCTCCGAAGCTGCTCGCCGTGTACGCGTGCTCTCGGCTGACGAGTACCGCACGCTCATCCAGCGTATCTCCCCGCTACGGCCTCTAAGCTCGGCACGGCTAATACCGACTGGCAGGACGAGATCTATCAGCTCGCCTACGGTGGTGACTACAACGTCAGCGTCAGCGGTGCTGCTGGCAAGCTCCCCTACCGCGTGTCTACGGGCTTCTACCACCAGGAGGGTGTACTGAAGACCGACAAGATGAATCGCTTCAGCGGTGACATCAGCCTCAATCCCCGTCTCTTCGACAATCACCTCTCCATCGATGCGAGCGTGAAGCTCAGCGCTACGCACAACCGCTTCGCTAACAAGGAAGCTATCGGTGCTGCTGTACAGTTTCGACCCCACGCGTCCCGTCCGTGATGCTGACGCTGCCTACGCGCCCTTCGGTGGCTACTGGACACAGCTAGACGGGACAGACCTCCAGACGCTCGCACCCTACGAACCCCTGTCGCTCCTCAATCAGAAGGAGGATATCAGTGATGTCTTCCGCACGATCAGCAATCTGAAGATCGACTATAAGCTCCACTTCCTCCCCGAGCTGAAGCTCAACGTGAACCTCGGCTACGACTACGCTTCGGGTAAGGGTACGGTCGTCATCCCCGAGAACTCCTCCCTCGGATGGCAGCGCTACACCCTCAAGCAGGCAGGTCAGCCCGACGTCTATAAGAGCGGTACGAACAATGCTTACGACCAGCGCAAGCGCAGCCTCCTCTTCGACTTCTATGCGAACTACGTCAAGGAGCTTCGCTCGCTGAAGAGCCGCGTCGACGTCATGGCAGGGTACTCCTATCAGGACTGGAAGACCTTCGTCCACAACACGCCTGACTACACCTACGACAAGACGCTCGTATCGACTCCCGTCTACGAGTACGACTACCCACAGAATACGCTGGTGTCCTTCTACGGCCGTCTGAACTACAGCCTCATGGACCGCTACCTCTTCACTGCTACAGTGCGTGCCGACGGCTCTTCGCGCTTCAGCAAGGAGAACCGCTGGGGTGTCTTCCCCGCTCTGGCACTGGCTTGGCGTATGAATCAGGAGAACTTCCTCAAGAATGTCTCTTGGATCGATGACCTCAAGCTCCGTCTCGGCTACGGTGTCACGGGTCAGCAGGATGGTATCGGGAACTACACCTACCTCCCCTTCTACTCGCTCAGCACGAATACGGCGACGTATCAGTTCGGCGACCAGTATTACAATATGCTCCGCCCTGCTGCCTACGATGCTAATATCCACTGGGAGCAGACGGCTACCTACAACGTAGGTCTTGACTACAGCTTCATCAAGGGCCGTCTCTCTGGTACGCTCGACTTCTATCAGAAGAAGACCAGCGACCTCCTGAACGAGATCCCCACGCCTGCAGGGGCTAACTTCTCTAACCGCATCCTCACGAACGTCGGTAACATCTCCAGCAAGGGCTTTGAGTTCAGCATCAATGCTACCCCCATCCAGACCAAGCGCCTGACGTGGGATGTGAGCTACAACATCAGCTCCAACAGCACGCGCATCACCAAGCTCAACGCTGTCGAAGTCCCCGGCTATCAGGGTGTCCCCACGGGGGGCGTCACGGGTCTGACGGGTACGAACGTACAGATCCACTCCGTCGGCTATGCCCCTGGTACCTTCTTCGTCTACGAGCAGAAGTACGATGCTAACGGCAAGCCTCTGGAAGGTCAGTTCGTCGACCGCCACGAGGATGGCGTCATCAACGAGCTGGATAAGTACCGCACGCACAACCCTCGAGCCTAAGGTCACGATGGGCTTCTCTACGAGTCTTGCCTTCGACCGCTGGACGCTCTCGACCTCACTTCGCTCGGGTCTCGGGAACTATATCTACGACAACATCTCGGCCTATATGGCTACGCACTCCGCTGTGCTCAACTCGGGTCAGTACTTCGCAACACGACGCCTGAGATCAACGTCTCAGACTTCCAGACGAATAGCGATAAGCAGATCATCTCGGACTACTACCTCCACAGAGCTTCGTACCTGAAGATGGACAACCTCACGCTCGCCTATGACTTTGGTCGTATCCTGGGCCGAGCTAACCTCCGTGCTTCAGCTACTGTGCAGAATGTCTTCACGCTCTCTCCCTACAAGGGGCTCGACCCTGAGCGTGCCATTGACTTCAGCCTCTATCCCATCCCTCGTACGTACTCGCTCAATCTCTCCCTCACGCTCTAATCTTCACAGCCGATCATGACTACAGATAAGAAGATTCTTCGCCGAGGCCTCACGGCCCTTAGCCTTGTCGCGGCTCTCGGCCTCTCCTCCTGCACCAAGGATCTGGATCGCTTCCCCACCAATGGGGAGACTTCCCAGACGATCTATAACTCCCCAGCAAAGACCTTCCAAGCGTTCGCTAAGGTCTACGGCGCATTCGCCCTCTCGGGCAATGGTGGTAAAAATGAAGACGGCAACGGTGGGGATATCGCGGGTATCGACGAAGGGCGAGTGACTTCGTTCGTGGCCTCTTCAACCTCCAGGAGCTGCCTACTGAGACGGCTATCTGCGCCTGGGGTGACGGTGGTGTGCCCGACCTCCATGCGATGAGCTGGTCGTCGTCGAACCCCATTATCCGCGGCCTCTACTACCGCTCGATCTACCAGATCAAGCTCGCCTCAGAGTTCCTCAAGAACACCGAGTCGCAGGCCTCCGATGCTACGGTCCGCACCTACCGCGCCGAAGCTCGCTTCCTGCGTGCCTATCAGTACTGGGTGCTCATCGACCTCTTTGGCAATCCTCCCTTCGTCGACGAGTCCACACCTACGGGTAAGGTCTATCCTCGTCAGATCAGCCGTAGCGAGCTCTTCAACTATATAGAGAGCGAGCTGAAGGCTATCGAGAGCGACCTCAAGACGCCCTAAGGCAGGGTGACTACGGCCGTGCCGACCAGGCTGCTGCCTGGGCACTGCTCTCTCGCCTCTACCTCAATGCCGAGGTCTACACGGGTACGGAGCGCTACGCCGATGCAGCTACCTACGCCGAGAAGGTCATCAGCTCGGGTAAGTACAGCCTGCACTCCACCTACGCAAACCTCTTCCTGGCGGACAACAACCTCAGCAACCCTGAGGTCATCCTCTCCGTCAACTACGATGGTAAGAAGTCGCAGAACTGGGGTGGTATGACCTTCCTCATCAACTCCTCTACGGGCGGTACGGCGAAGGCAGTCACGGGTGTCGCTATGGGTGTCAACGGTGGCTGGCAGGGCAACCGTGCTACGAAGGCTCTCCTCGATCTCTTCGGTGCGAATAAGGCGACCGACAAGCGCTGCCTCATAACGGCGGCTGCCACGGCAGACATCGCCTCGGTCACGAACTTCGACGAAGGGGTCTATGTCCATAAGTTCCGCAACGTCACCAGCACCGGTGCCAACGGTAGCGACGGCGACCAGTGCGATGCTGACTTCCCCTCTTCCGTCTGGCAGAGCTCTACACTCAACTATGCTGAGGCAGCTGTCCGCGGTAAGGCTAATACGGCTACGGGTCTGCAGTACCTCAATCTCGTACGCGCTCAGCCTACGGCGCTGCACGACGGGGAACTACTCCGCCCTGCCTTCGCTCGACGAGATGCTCGCTGAGCGTGGCCGTGAGCTCTTCTGGGAGGGTCACCGCCGTACGGACCTCATCCGCTTCGGTAAGTTCGTCTCCGCTGACTACGTATGGCCCTTGGAAGGCTGGCGTGAGGCTGGTGCTGCTTCGCAGGCCTACCGCACGCTCTATCCGATCCCTGCGGATGATATCCAGGCGAACCCCGAGCAACTCAAGCAGAACACGGGTTATTAATCCAGCGGTGGGCGCACTTCGCTCCCTCCGACTGCCCTCGCCCCCACGGGCGATCCCTATAGAAGGCTTTGCCCTCGAGCTCCCTGCTGTGAGCCCGAGGCAAGCTGCTTTATCGTCATCCCTTGCACGCCCTATATGTGGCATCCCAATAGAAGGGGTGGTGAACCCTATATTGGTCGCTGAGCTGGCCTATAGATCGCTCTGCCGACCTATATAGGTCACGACGCGGACCTATATAGGTCAGCCCGATGACCAATATAGGTCGGTAGCACCTCCCACGGGTGTTAGCTACAGATGCCGTGGGAGAGAGGGGGGGCGACCAGTACTGGTCAGCGATCGGACCAGTACTGGTCACCAATAGGAAGCAGTACTGGTCACTGCGCGAAGTAGTACTGGTCGGACGAGTGACCAGTACTGGTTGGTTTTTGCTCCTGCTAAGAGGCTGTCTGACTGCACCCTTTTTTGAGGATGAAATCGAGGGGGTCGAGTCGTGTGGGAGCAGGTGGTTGGGTGGCCTTCTGGGAGGGGTACTCTACTTATATATAGAGCGGGGGGCGGGGAAGAGGCTAAAAAGCGTACCTTTGCATACATAAGGAATAACGACGCTATGACCCAAGCCGAAGACCAAGAGCTCCAGCGATTACAAGTCAATATCCGACGTCTCGCCGGTATTGTCGCAGAGCAGAACGAGAAGCTCGCTCAGCTCAGGATGCTCCTTCAGCAACGGGATGAAGCTCTTCTTGCGATGCAAGAAGAACTCAAGTCAGTGCGACGACACGAAGCGACCTTGGCCACTGCCTCGGCACTTGTCTCTCCTGATATGGGAGATGTCAGCCGTAGGGATGCCCGGGAGCTCCTTGATGGGATCATCAGTCAGCTCGACCGCTGCATCAGCCAGCTCACCAGTGAGCCCGAGGCCACCGCAGCGTCTGAGCCCGAGATATAGTCAGAGACCGAATAGCTTGTGCCACCCCGCCCCGCTACCGATATATGGATACCAATACCAGCCCAGAGGCCCTGCAGCGTATCACACTCGCTGTCGAGCACACCCGCCTCTCGCTCTACGTCCCTCGCTCCGAGGAACGCTTCTACCGCGATGCAGGTGAGGAGATTGCCACTACGCTGCGTATCTACCGATATAAGTACCCCAATCGCTCCGAGGTCCCCGCAGAGGGATATCTGGCGATGGCTGCTGTCGATATCGCTACGCGCTACAAGCAGGTACATACTGCTCTGGAAGCGCGCAAGCAGACCTTGACTCCACGTCTCGTGGAGATCAATGAGGAGCTTGAGGCTCTGATTCGTCAGGCGCGACAGCTCATTGACGATCCCCCCACCTCGTCCCGATAACCACAGCGTCCCTTTCCTTCAGCATTACATTTATTTCAGACAAAGGAATGGGAACAATTACGATCATTATCATCTGCATCGGTGCGCTGATCCTCGGTGCGGCTCTCTCATGGGTCGTCTCGGAGAAGCTCCTCGGGCAGAAGACTCGTGCAATCCTCAGTGAGGCGGAGCGTGAAGCTGAAGTCCTCAAGCAGAAGAAGCTCCTTGAGGTCAAGGAGAGTTCCTGCAGCCTGCGGGGCGACCTCGAGCAGCAGGTGGCACAGCGCAATAATAAGCTCAAGCAGATCGAGGGCCGACTGCAGACCCGCGAGCAGGAGCTCACGCAGCGCCACAATGAGGTGGAGAAGCGCAAACCAAGAGATCGATATACTCAAGGAAAAAGCTCGCCCCTACAGAGTGAGGGTATCGAGCTGAAGAAGGAAGAATACGACGTCAAGAAGGCCGAGTACGAGGAGAAGAAGGCTGAGCTGGAGCCCTCCGTCCAGAGCGAGCAGAAGCGCCTCGAAGCCCTCGGCGGACTCTCTGCAGACGAGGCGCGTGAGCGTCTTATCGAGAGCCTTCGCGCCGAAGCTAAGGACCAAGCTCAGGGCTATATCAACGAGATCATCGAAGAAGCGAAGATGACCGCCAACAAGGAGGCCAAGCGCATCGTCGCACAGTCGATCCAGCGCTCCGGCTACCGAGACGGCTATCGAGAACCCGTCACCGTCTTCCACATCGAGAGCGATGAGATCAAGGGGTCGTATCATCGGCCGTGAGGGGCGTAACATCCGCGCCCTCGAAGCCGCTACCGGTATCGAGATCATCGTCGACGACACCCCCGAAGCCATCGTCCTCAGTAGCTTTTGACCCCGTGCGCCGTGAGGTAGCACGTCTGGCTCTGCATCAGCTCGTCCAAGACGGCCGTATCCACCCTGCCCGCATCGAAGAGGTTGTCTCGAAAGGTGCGTAAGCAGATCGAGGAAGAGATCATCGAGACGGGAAGCGCACCGTCATCGACCTCGGTATCCATGGTATGCACCCTCGAGCTCATCCGTCTCATCGGTAAGATGAAGTACCGCTCGTCCTACGGGCAGAACCTCCTCCAGCACTCCCGCGAGACCGCTAACCTCTGCGCTATCATGGCCAGTGAGCTGGGTCTGAACCCCAAGCACGCTAAGCGCGCCGGCCTCCTGCACGACATCGGTAAGGTACCCGATGACGAGCCCGAGCTGCCACACGCACTCCTGGGGATGAAGCTCTGCGAGAAGTACAAGGAAAAGGCGAACATCTGCAATGCCGTCGGGGCACACCACGACGAAGTCGAGATGGAGAGCCTCATCGCCCCCATCGTCCAGGTCTGTGACGCCATCAGTGGCGCGCGTCCCGGTGCTCGCCGTGAGATCGTCGAGGCTTATATCAAGCGCCTCAATGACCTCGAGCAGCTCGCCCTCTCTTACCCAGGAGTGGTGAAGACCTACGCTATCCAGGCGGGTCGTGAGCTCCGTGTCGTCGTCGGCGCAGAGAACACCGACGACAGCAGCATCGCTACGCTCTCAGCTGAGATCGCTAAGCGCATCCAGGACGAGATGACCTACCCTGGGCAGGTCAAGATCACCGTCATCCGCGAGACCCGCAGCGTCAGCTACGCCAAGTAGTCTCCCGAGGTGTGGGACTCCTCCCGCACAAAGTGGGTGGCGTATGGCAAACCAAATTCCCCTGTGGCGTGTTTACAGCGTAGAGGAATAACCATCCATATTTTATTGCATGCAAGATAACGATCAGATCATCGACGAGGTCACCTCGAGCGATTACAAATATGGCTTCACCACCGACATCGACACCGAGACCATCGGCAGGGGGCTCAGCTGAAGAGACCGTCCGCCTGATCTCGGAGAAGAAGGGTGAGCCAGAGTGGCTCCTGCAGTTCCGTCTCGAGGCCTACCGCCATTGGCTGACCCTCGAGCAACCCGACTGGGCGCTGCTGAAGATCCCCCTATCGACTACCAGGATATCATCTACTATGCCGCTCCGAAGAAGAAGGAGGGCCCGAAGAGCCTCGATGAGGTAGATCCGGAGCTCCTGCGCACCTTCGAGAAGCTCGGTATCCCCCTCGAGGAGCAGAAGATGCTCTCAGGGGATTGCCGTCGACGCGGTCATGGACTCCGTATCGGTGAAGACGACCTTCCGCGAGACCCTCGCCGAGAAGGGCATCATCTTCTGCTCCTTCAGCGAAGCCGTACGCGAGTACCCCTGAGCTGGTGAAGAAGTACCTGGGCGTCGTCGTCCCCTATACCGATAATTACTTCGCTGCGCTGAACTCCGCCGTCTTCAGCGATGGCTCCTTCGTCTACATCCCGAAGGGTACGCGCTGTCCGATGGAGCTCTCCACGTACTTCCGTATCAATGCCATCAACACGGGGCAGTTTGAGCGTACACTCATCGTCGCCGACGAGGGTGCCTACGTCAGCTACCTCGAGGGCTGTACCGCTCCCCAGCGTGACGAGAACCAGCTTCACGCCGCCATCGTCGAGATCATCGTCGAGAAGGAGGCTGAGGTGAAGTACTCCACCGTGCAGAACTGGTACCCTGGCGACAAGGAGGGTAAGGGCGGTGTCTACAACTTCGTCACCAAGCGCGGCGTCTGCCGTGGTGCCAGCTCCAAGCTCTCCTGGACACAGGTCGAGACGGGCTCGGCGATCACGTGGAAGTACCCCAGCTGTGTGCTCGAGGGGGATGACTCCGTAGCCGAATTCTACTCCGTCGCTGTCACGAACAACTTCCAGCAGGCCGACACTGGTACGAAGATGATCCACCTCGGGAAGAACACCCGTAGCCGTATCGTCTCGAAAGGGTATCAGCGCTGGCAAGAGCCAGAATAGCTACCGCGGGCTGGTCTACGTCGGCCCCAATGCGGAGAATGCCCGCAACCACTCGCAGTGCGATAGCCTCCTGCTCTCCGACCGCTGCGGTGCACACACCTTCCCCTACGTCCATGTCGACAACGACACGGCGATCATCGAGCACGAAGCCACGACGAGCAAGATCAGCGAAGACCAGATCTTCTACTGCCAGCAGCGTGGTATCGGCGTCGAGGAGGCCGTGGGCCTCATCGTCAATGGCTACGCCAAGGAAGTCATGAACAAGCTCCCGATGGAGTTCGCTGTCGAGGCTCAGAAGCTCCTGAGCATCTCCCTCGAAGGCTCCGTAGGCTAATCCCCATCACCCCCATTTCCGAATCATACAGATATGCTTAAGATAGAGAACCTCCACGCATCCATTGGAGATAAAGAGATACTCAAGGGAATCAACCTCACTGTAGGCAAGGGCGAGGTACACGCCATCATGGGCCCCAACGGCTCGGGGAAGAGCACCCTCTCATCGGTCCTCGTCGGCCACCCCATCCCATGAGGTGACGGAGGGCTCCGTGACCTTCGAGGGTGAGGATATCCTCGAGCTTGAGCCCGAGGAGCGCGCACACCGCGGCCTCTTCCTCAGCTTCCAGTATCCCGTCGAGATCCCAGGCGTCAGCATGGTGAACTTCATGCGTGCTGCCCTCAACGAGCGTCGCAAGGCCGCTGGTCTTGATCCGCTGCCCGCTGCTGAGTTCCTCAAGCTGATGAAGCAGAAGCGCGAACTCGTCGAGCTGGACAACAAGCTCGCCAGCCGCTCGGTCAATGAAGGCTTCTCCGGTGGTGAGAAGAAGCGCAATGAGATCTTCCAGATGGCTATGCTCGAGCCCAAGCTCGCTATCCTCGACGAGACGGATAGTGGTCTGGATATCGACGCCCTGCGTATCGTCGCTAAGGGCGTCAATGAGCTCCGTAGCCCCGAGAACTCTACCATCGTCATCACGCACTACCAGCGTCTCTCGGACTATATCCGCCCTGACTTCGTGCACGTCCTCTAAGGGGGCGTATCGTACGTAGCGGTGGCCCCGAGCTCGCTCTCGAACTCGAAGAGCGTGGCTACGACTGGATCAAGGAAGAGGTAGGAGAGTAGTCTGACCATGGAAGCGATCACCAAGAAGTATCTTGACCTCTACGCTGCCCTTAGTGGGGAGCTACAAGAGCGTCCACAGCTACTCAATCACTACCGCGAGGCGGCTTATGACGCCTTCGCTCGTCTGGGGGTACCCCGCTTCAAGAGCGAGGACTACCAGCGTACCGACCTGCCCAGCCTCTTCGCCGAGGACTGGAAGCTCCACGTGCTGGACGGTGCTCCTTACTGGGCATCGCAGGCCTTCGCACCGGAGATCTTCATCGGTGCGTTCTCTGACTTCGTACGCCTGCATCCCGAGCTGGCGCAGGAGTACTACGGCCGTATTGCGCCCATCGCTACTGACGGGCTTGTCGCGCTGAACACCCTCTTCGCTGCCGAGGCCCTCGTCATCTACGTGCCTCGTGGCGCGAAGATCCCTGGTCACATCGAGCTGAGCTATATCCTGCCACGTCTGGCGGGGCATATCTCCGTAGAGCGTGCACTCATCATCCTCGAGGATGACGCTGAGGCGAGCGCTTCACTTCCGTGACTGCCCCGAGACGACGGAGCGTGCTATGGCGCTACGCACCATCGAGGTCCACGTCGGGCGCCGTGCCCGACTTCTCGCTTATCGAGCGTGAGGAGTCGGCCGAAGCGAATGTGCGTGTCTCCTCGCTCTATGTCCGTCAGATGCAGGATAGCGTCGTCGACCTCAGCGGTGTCACGCTGCGCAATGGTGTGACGCGTAATAACTACTCCGTCACTCTGGCCGAAGAGCGTGCCGACCTCAAGGTCTCTGGCTTCGTCCTCACCGCAGGGGAAGGCACATGCGGACAACTTCTCCTACATCGAGCATGCTGTACCGCACTGTACCTCGGATGAGCTCTTCAAGTACGTGCTGCGTGACGATAGCCGTGGCGTCTTCACTGGGCGTATCCTCGTAGCGCAAGACGCACAGAAGACGCAGGCTTATCAGAACAACCGCAACCTCCTGCTCTCGCCCACGGCTCGTATGCAGTCGAAGCCCCAGCTGGAGATCTACGCTGACGACGTGAAGTGCTCCCACGGGATGACCACGGGTCAGCTCAGCGCAGACGCCCTCTTCTATATGCGCCAGCGCGGTATCTCCCTCGAGGAAGCCCGCCTGATGCTGAGTAATGCCTTCGCCGAAGACGTCGTAGCGCGTATCCCCGTCGAGGAGATCGCTGACGACGTGCGTGCCCGCATCGAGGAGCAGCTGCGTAAGTAGCCCGCCCTACATATAAGATATACGACCCGCGCCCATGGCTCCGAGTGAGCTATGGGCGCGGGTCTTTATTACCCTATGTGTGACATAATGGCTTAAAGATAATGCCGTTTATGCTGATGTTACCCTTGCTTGTTGTGCCATAATGGCGTGCTTTTGAGGCTGGGTACGTGCTTTGCAGAAGGGTATGTAGCGTGGGCACTAAGGTCCCACCCCTGACATAAAAATGAACATTAATAAGTATACCATCAAGTCGCAGGAGGCCCTGCAGAGCGCTATCGAGCTTGCTCGCAAGGCCGGCAATCAGGCCATTGAGCCCGTTCACCTGCTTACAAGTATTTTGACTCTCGGAGATAGTCTTACTGACTTCCTCCTCTCTAAGCTCGCTATCCAGCGTGCTCGCCTTGAGGAGAGCCTGCAGCGTATGCTCGGCTCTGCCTAAGGTCTCGGGTGGCGAACCCTATCTCAGCTCCGATGCCACGAAGGTACTCGACAAGGCTGAGGACATCGCCACCGAGATGAAGGATGAGTATGTGGCTCTCGAGCACCTCTTCCTCGCACTCGCTGAGGTCGACACCTCGGTAGCTAGACTCCTCAAGAGTGACTTCGGCCTGCAGGTCGCAGAGCTCCGTAAGGCTGTCGACGAGCTGCGTAAGGGCAACCGCGTCACCAGCCAGCACGCCGAGGAGCAGTACAACGCCCTCAGCAAGTACGCTATCAACCTCTGCGAGCGTGCTCGTAGCGGTAAGCTCGACCCCGTCATCGGTCGTGACGATGAGATCCGTCGCGTCCTGCAGATCCTCTCACGTCGTACGAAGAATAACCCCATCCTCATCGGGGAGCCTGGTGTCGGTAAGACGGCTATCGCAGAAGGTCTGGCCTTCCGTATCGTCCGTGGCGACGTCCCCGAGAACCTCCGCTCCAAGCAGGTCTACTCCCTCGATATGGGTGCCCTGATCGCTGGTGCGAAGTATAAGGGCGAATTCGAAGAACGTCTGAAGTCCGTCGTCACCGAAGTCACGAAGAGCGAAGGCGAGATCATCCTCTTCATCGACGAGATCCACACCCTCGTAGGTGCTGGTAAGGGCGAGGGCGCTATGGATGCTGCTAACATCCTCAAGCCTGCTCTGGCACGTGGCGAACTCCGCTCTATCGGTGCTACGACCCTCGACGAGTACCAGAAGTACTTCGAGAAGGACAAGGCCCTGGAGCGTCGCTTCCAGATGGTCATGGTCGACGAGCCCGATGAAGCCAGCTCGATCTCCATCCTCCGTGGGCTGAAGGAGAAGTATGAGAACCACCACAAGGTGCGTATCAAGGACGATGCCATCATCGCTGCTGTCCGCCTCTCCGACCGCTACATCACCGACCGCTTCCTCCCCGACAAGGCTATCGACCTGATGGACGAAGCTGCCGCACGTCTGAGGATGCAGATTGACTCCTCCCGAGGGGCTTGACGAGATCGCACGTCGTATCACCCAGCTCGAGATCGAGCGTGAGGCTATCCGCCGTGAGGACGACGAGGAGAAGCTCGAAGAGCTGAACAAGGAGATCGCCACGCTGCGCGAAGAAGAAGCTGGCGACAAGGCTAAGTGGATGCGTGAGCAGGAGCTCATCAACCGCATACAGCAGTGCAAGATCGAGGTCGAGCAGCTGAAGATCGAGGCCGACAGCGCTGAGCGCAGCGGTGACTACGGTCGCGTCGCTGAGATCCGCTACGGCCGACTCAAGGAGAAGGAAGCCGAGATCGCTTCTATCCAGCAGGAGCTCACCGAGGCTCAGGGCGATAGCGCTCTGATCCGTGAGGAGGTCACTGCCGAGGATATCGCCGACATCGTCTCTCGCTGGACGGGGATCCCCTGTCGGGAAGATGCTCCAGAGCGAGCGTGAGAAGCTCCTGCATCTCGAGGAAGAGCTGCACAAGCGTGTCGTCGGTCAGGAGCAGGCTATCCGTGCCGTCGCTGACGCCGTACGCCGTAGCCGTGCCGGTCTTCAGGACCCCAAGCGTCCTATCGGCTCATTCATCTTCCTCGGTACCACCGGTGTCGGGAAGACCGAGCTGGCGAAGGCGCTGGCTGAAATCCTCTTCGATGACGAGACGATGCTCACCCGTATCGATATGAGCGAGTATCAGGAGAAGTTCTCCGCCACCCGTCTCATCGGTGCACCTCCTGGATATGTAGGCTATGACGAAGGTGGTCAGCTCACCGAAGCTATCCGCCGCAAGCCCTACTCCGTCGTCCTCTTCGACGAGATCGAGAAGGCTCACCCCGACGTCTTCAACGTCCTCCTGCAGGTCCTCGATGACGGTCGTCTGACGGATAATAAGGGTCGTCTGGTGAACTTCAAGAATACGATCATCATCATGACGAGCAACCTGGGCTCCGACCTCATCCGTGAGCGTCTCTCCGACGTCCCCGCGGGCGGTGAGCAGGCTGCTATCGACGAGACGCGTGAGCTGGTACTCGGCCTTCTGAAGAAGACGATCCGTCCCTGAGTTCCTCAACCGTATTGATGAGACCATCGTCTTCACCCCGCTGGGTCGCAGCGAGATCGACGAGATCGTCCGCATCCAGCTCGACAGCACGGCCCGCCTCCTGCAGGTCAATGGCATCGAGCTTCACTATACGCCTGAGGCTGTCGAATGGATCGGCAAGGAAGGCTACGACCCCGAGTTTCGGGGCACGTCCCTGTACGCCGCGTCATCCAGCATGTGGTGCTCAATGAGCTCTCAAAGAGCATCCTCTCAGGTGCTGTCGACCGCTCCAGCGTCATCACGCTTGACGTCGAAGATGGACAGCTGCGCTTCCGCTAAGGGCGCACGTCCCACGTGATATTGTTAGTTTAGTTGTTAGGGGTTGCTCCTCTGTAGGTCTGGATGCTTGCATCCCGCCTGCAGAGGAGTTTCCTTTATATAGCGGAGGGTAGGGATGACTCGACCTATATATAGGTGCGCTGGCAGCATAGTGGACGTCATGCCTGACTATTAGGTTGTTGCTCCGCGTAGGGATAAAAAGATTGTGGACGAGTGGCAGATAAGTTTTGGGCTACGTGCGTGGACGATAAATCTACGTATGTGGATATTTGGATTTGCGTACCTGGTCTTTAAGACTACGTGCATAGACGCGGAAAAGCCACTACGGAAGGTGCTTTTTTTCTTCACGAGAACGATACTTTTCCTCTGCTGAATAAGAGGAATACTTGCGATAAATGCGAAGGGCTTGCGTGTCGCTTTGGAGAGGCATATCAGGGGAGCTGGGCGTCACTGCCCCTCCCCGAGAGGCACTCGCTCACGGCCTGTGGGAGCGCACCTCCTTCACCCGCGCGGTCACCAGAAAAGCACGGCTTCGCACGGGGAAATCAATAGGTTCTCTCCCGTGAGATACAGTATTGTGAAGAGCTTGCTATCTTTGCTGTATAAGTCAATCACCTGATCCCCACCACATACCCCTTCCTCTTATGAAGATCAGATACGCCCTCCTTGTGGCTCTCGCTCTCGCTACCCAGCTATGGGCAGAAGAAGCAGAGCGCCAAGGCTACCCCCCAGATCCAACGGGTGCAGCAGATTCAGCGCATCCTCAAGCCCAACACGAGCCGGCAGAGTGATCGTAATCGTATTAATATCCCGCTCACCCGCGAACTCATCGACTACGGCATGAAGAAGCACGACCTCAATATCCTCCTCCAGGGCTACTCGGAGCTCTGGCTACGCACGGTAGATCGAGACCCCGAGGCGCAGATCAATGCTTACCAGACCCTTCATGAGCTGAAGAGCCTGCCTTGGCTGACGGCGACGGACCGCCTGGCCCTCAAGCTCTTCACCTTGTGCTATTACTCCGATCATCAGGATCGCTATCGCTACCGCTCCGAGGAGATCGTGGCGAAGCATGTCGATCCCTGTGAATCCCGAGAGCTGGAGCCAGCAGGACTACAATACCTTCTACACGATCCGTATCCGTGAGCTCATCAGCGATCCCCGTAGCGCTGTCGGCTTCGCTGAAGCCTTACTCCGCTGCCTTCTCATTGATGAAGGGCGATCGGAGAGCCTACGTTCGGCACGGAGCTGCTCAAGAACTTCCCCCCGATCGAAGCCCTTGACCCCCTGCATCGTGAGGTGCTGAAGACGCTCCGCCCTGCCGCCGAGGCGAGCAAGAGTATCTACTATCGTGCACTCATTGACAGACATCAGATCCACCTCGACAAGGATAAGATGACAGAGACCCAGCGTATCGAGGCACTGGAGGGTTATCTCAAGTAAAGCACGCGACCCATCAGGAGGTCAGCAGGGCTCAGCTCGCTCCTCGGGCTCTATCCTCACCAGCGTCTGCGCCGTGCCCGCTTCCTTGAGTCGGTCATCCAGCGTGTGACTGGGCTTACTCCAGAGATGCGCAAGCAGCTAGGAAGAGGCTAAGCGATGCCGTCACCCTGAGCTCCTAGCAGAGGGCTGACCATAGCTACCTCGACAGAGTAGGCGTCCATCTGAGGCACCCTATCTCGTGACGAAGGCCACGGTGCAGCTCTATAAGGTCCCTCACGATTATCCGCCCCGATACGCGTGAGGACTGGAAGCCTGGTAGCCAAGACAAGTCCATAGCGACGAAGGAGTGACCTTCCAGCTCGATGACTTGAGCGAAGGCAAGGGAGCTAAGCCCTTTAGCCTGGATCTCCCTACGGCTGGGAACTACTATCCCTTGACCAAGTTCGGCTACTTCTCCGGAGGCTTCGTCCAAGGACTTGGATGCGACAGAATAGTCTGATGCGTACGGAGTACGTCTATCTCACGCATGAAGCTGGGGAATGCTCGGACGCATCAGTGGGTGAATGCTCGCACTGGGTGCGCCGTAGCGGATCAGTCCTTCCACACCTATCACCAGACCTCTTTCAGGGGAGACTGACCATAAGGGGATGTGAAGACTGATGCCCCTCGGCTACCACTGTCTCAAGGATGGGAGTGGCGCTACTCATGGCGTCGGGGAAGGATCCGCTCATCGCTTACTCCTACCACTCCCGAGGTCGGAGGAACAGGTCTGATGGCCCTGCTGATCCCTACGTCTCTATGCCTACCAAGGCTATGTGACCACTCGACCGTCCCGCCTATCGCCCCGACAGACGGCTCATATCTATGGGGTGTACTCCGAGGTGCGTATGCACGCCGAGGATGCTCGTGTAATGCTTCGAAGGCCCTCACGCTCGAGGTCATCAATGCGTCGTACGTGAGAAGGTGCAGGAACTCAAGGTCCAGACGGATGCCTTTCGGGCGCTTTCTCGACCAGCATCACCCTGCCGAAGGATGGTCTCACGGGTGACTATCGTATCCGCGCTCGGGCGGCATCGGAGCGCTGATCAAGAGCCTCGCCTGAGTTCAGCTGTAGAGTTCGCTGTCTTCGAGCATAAGCGCGAGGGTACAGAGCTTACCGTCGATATGCCCCAGCCTCCCTATCAGTATGGTGGCACGCTCCCCATCACGGGCTCGGTGCGTACGCTCAGTGGTAGCCCCGCAGCGGATGCTCGATGTGCGCTACACGCTCGACCGCTCCGTCTCCTCTGGAGCTTCAGAGGGCAGAGCGTCGACTATAGCGACCGCAGCGAGATGGAGGATATCACGTCGGAGGTCGTCACAGATGCCTCGGGTCGCTATTCCTTCACGGTGCCTCTTCCCGAGGATCCCGAGAAGCTCACGCAGCGTAAGGGGATTACTTGCCCGTGGTACACCTTTGATGCTGACTGTCACCTCGACGGACGGCGCTGGTGAGAGCCATCAGGAGATCCTGAATATACCCATCGGTCAGCCTGTGGGTGCGGTGAGTGTGATCTGCCCCAGCTTATTGACCGAAAGAGTGCGAGCACGACGCTTCGCTTCACGAACGAGCTCCATACGCTTCGCTCCGAACTTCCGACCGTTCATTATCGCCTCACGAGTGGTGGGAAGGTGCATCTGGAGGACGACGCTCACTGATAGCGTCATCGAGGCTCGCCCTCGCTTAGCTTCCTTCCTCGGGACGCTATGAGCTGACCATACCGTCAGGTACCGCGACTCGCTCTCCCATGTCGGGCAGATGGCTCTACCCTTCGATGCGCATGACAGCGCGGTCAGTGACTGTGTGCACCCTCCTCCTCTCCGCAGGAGATGGGAAGTATGGCGGCGGGAAGAAGCCTGTCGTTCATTATGCGACGAGCTCCCGATGCCTACATCTACTATAGTGTATATAGTCAGCGTGGCCCCTATTGCCTCGGGCGTCCTTCGTCCGAAGGCTGGTGCGCTGTACGCTCCCCGATAGATATCTCCAAGCAGCCCACCGAGCCGAAGAGATCGATGACAGCTCTGCACCGTGCGTGACGGCTGCTTCCTCCGCGAAGAGGTGAAGCTTCAGCGGACACAGCCTGAGAAGCAGCTTCAGATCACGTGGGATAGCTTCCGTGACCGACTGAAGGCTGGCGATAAGGAGACCTGGAGCTTCACGCCCGTGACGATAAGGGCGCCCTGCTTGAAGGTGTGGCGGTGGCCGTCCCGGATGTACGATGCCGCCTCGAAGCCTTTCGGGAAGCTGAGTCCATGGCACCCTGCGCTGCGCCTGAAGAATACCAGCTTCTCAGGGCTCCTCGGTAACTATTCCGCCTCTGTCCGTAAAGCAGAATCATGGGCGCTATCCTGATGGAGGATGGTGGCTACTTTGGCTGGGTGATAAGCCTCGTGGAGCATTCCGCTCACCCTTCATCACAGTCCGGGGATGATAAGGAGGAAGCCTCCCTGAGTATCTCGAGGAGATGCTTGCAGTCGCACGTCCCATGCTGTCATGGCTTTCTCTGGGTCTCGCTGCTGACTCTAAATTCGTCAATCATGTAGTCCGTTGCTGTCCCTCGCAGGCGAAGTCCGCTCGTCCCTGCGGGTTGGGATCCAGAGGTGAGCGCCCCTGAAGTGAAGCTTCGCCAGGACTTCTCCGAGACGACGTTCTTCCTCCCCGAGCTAAAGACCGATAGCAAGGGGACAGGTCAGCTGGAGCTTCGATGCCCCTGAGCAGCTCTCCCTGCTGGCGCCTCGTCCTCAACGCCCACAGCCGTACGCTGGATCATCATGTCGAGCGCCGCACGGTAGAGACATCTCGCGACCAGCATCCGCCCCACGCTCCCACGCTTCGTTCGTGAGGGCGATACCGCGACTCGTCACCGAGGTCGCAATGAGAGTCCCCGAGGCACAGCGTGGTACGCTGACCCTCGAGCTCTTCGATCCCGCAAGTGGTGCGGTGCGCTCGACCCAACAGCAGACCTTCGACATCGCCGCTTCGTCAGCTGCGACCCCAGCCTCCCGCTGGAGGGCTATCGTGGTTCGACTCCGTCGGCGTGCGTGTCATCGCCCGTGGTAACCATTCCTCCGACGGCGAGCAGCACATCCTGCCCGTCCTCTCCGACCGTGAGACCATCACCGAGACGATCGCCTTCTCACGCACTCCGAGGGGACGCAGCGCATCTCGCTGGCTCCGCTCTTCCCTCTACGGGCAAGATGCCTGAGTCGGGCTCTTCTCCGTCACCCTGCAGCCCAACGCTTCGCGCCTGGCACTCACGGCACCCCTGTGATGACCTCATAATAAGGAGGTCTCCGCCTTCGCTGCTGCTACGGCCTCTTCGGGCAGTCGGTAGCCCGCCTCGTAGGCTATGAGCCCCTAGCATAAGTGGGCAGAGGCGCGCTGAATGCTCTGAGTCCACGCAGAAAAGGTACCAGCTATGGCGCCCTCGTCGGGCGTGACAGCCTACTCTCGAATAGCCCTGGGCGCGCCGCCCTGAAGCAGAAGCTGAGCAAGAGCGTGAGCTGGCCTGCTTCCTCCTCAGTCAGGATCATACGACCACGAGCGATCAGCTACTCAAGCGTCTCGGCGACCTGCAGACCTCTGACGGCCTGTGGGCGTGGTACCCAGTATGAAGGTAGCCTCTATACCACCGAGTATGTGCTGCGTACGCTGCGCAGTGCGCCGCTTACTCCGATCTGGAGTCCTGCCCGCGTCTGCGCCTCGAGGAGATGATCCGCCGAGGGATGAAGGCACTGGACAGGCTGGCCATACGCGATCACGCTGAGCTCGTCAAGGCTAAGCGTGCAGGGCAAGAGCATCTACGTTCACACCGACGTCGACTACACTCTACCTCGCAGCTCTGGCGAAGACGCGCGCCTGCGTGATGCTCCGAAGAAGCCGCAAGAAGGCAGAGAGCTACTTCCTCCGAGAGCTACGCACGAATCTCCGTGATATGCCCCTGGACGACAAGCCCTCGTACAGCGCTTATCTTCCTCCGTGCAGGGAGAAGAAGCTCGCTAGGAGCTTGTCAGAGCATCCGTGACTACCTCGTCGAGGATGAGACGGGCCCCTTCTTCGCCCGCCTGCAGTCAGGGAGCTATTCGTGGATCAGCCGTGCACTGCCCGCTGCCGTCGAGACGCTGGAGCTCTTCTCCGACCCCGCCATCATGGATATCGAGGCGCACTCAGCGGTATCAGCGCTGGATCGTCGCTCAGAGCGCACCAACTCATGGGGCGTGACCTCCCGACGGCCGAAGCCGTCTACGGCCTCACGCTCGGCGATCCTATCGCTCACGAGCTGGATAAGGGGACGCACAGGTACGCATCGACCTGCCCGTCGTAGGGGGCGAAGCCATCCGCCTCGAAGGTGACCGCCTGCAGGTGAAGATGCCCTTCACGAGCACCGTCCATCCCGACACCGTCCTGACGCCTCGCAGTCGCAGACCTGCCGTCCTCTGGGGAGTGCTACGGCGACCCTACACCCTGCCCACGGCAGAGATCGAGGCACGTGGTAAGCAAATCCAGATCACGCGTGAGACCCCTACCTCCTGCGCCGAGGGAGCAAGGGCGACGAACTCCCTACCGCTCGCCGAAGGGCAGGAGCTGCGTGTCGGTGACCGCCTCCGCACACGTCTCACGATCCGCCTGAGCAGTCCCTCGACTTTGTCCAAGTCATCGACTCCCGCCCAGGCTTCACTGAGCCCATCATCCAGAAGCCCGGCTATGAGTGGGGCGAAGGTACGGGCTACTACGTCGAGCCGAAGGATACGGAGACGAACTTGCTACATCGACCACCCTCAACCGCGGTACGTACCTCCTCAGCTACGACCAGTATGTGGCACGTCGCAGGCCGCTTCTGCTGGCACCGTCGCCCGCATCGTCTCGTGCTACGCACCTGACACAGCGCGCACACGTCAGCTGGTATCGTGACGAGCGTCCCGCCTCTCGAAGCAATTTCCCCAGCCGAATGCTAAGCCCCCACGAGCTCACTCTATGCGAGCTTGTGGGGGCTTTCTTTATGTTCTACGAAGGGGAGGAGACGACCTAGCTAGTGGTTCGTGCTCCGACCAGTAGTGGTTGCATATAGTGACCAGTACTGCTTCGCTTCGTGACCAGTACTGGTTTGCTTGCGTACCACTACTGGTTTCATCACCCTCCACTAGCGGGCATGCCTCCGATATCGTGATGCAGTACCTTTTCACTATCTTTTGCAGCAGACCTTACGGGGATGACCTGGCTTTGACAGCATGGAAGAAGTGGTCTGTGTTACGTAGTGCAAGGCTTGAGAGCACTCTAATCTCACAGAGCAAAAATTCAACTGGCGAAAATAACTACGCTCCGCTGCGTAAACCGAATAGAGTAGGTTCGACGCTTCATCACGACGACAGACTGTTGTGACGAGACATCACTCAGGTAGCCGTTCTCACCGAGGCGACTTGATCATAGTGGTGCTGGAAAATCGGAGACTGGCCCAATGCTTGCCCTTTTGGCTTGGGAGTGTATTTAGAGGATAAGGCACTGCCTATGGTAGCCTCTAGCCGCGGGCGGTGTATGAAAATCTAAAAGTGAGGATAAACATGTGAAAGCAGATTAGTTCCATGTTTGGACCGGGGTTCGAACCCCGCATCTCCACTCATTATGATCTGATCAGAGACAATGGTGGCACCCGCCCCGTTGTCGCCTGCGATTTCTTTGTATAGACCACCTTGTCGGAGGTACACTCACTTCTTACTATTCCTTCGCCCCACAAAGTGCTCCACATATATGAATCGATCGCCACACCGTGCGCTCTATAGCTGCGCCCTTGTCCTCCTTACCCTGACGATGACTCAGACTGCTGCCCTGCTTCCTCCTCCGATACGCTGACCCTCGCCGTGGCTGGACCTTCAGCGAGCACGGCAGCCCGAGGTGCATCCTGCGACGGTGCCTGGTGTCGTACAGCAGATCTCATCCGCCTGGGCAAGCTTCCCGATCCTCACTACTCGCCTCGCTGAGGACTCCGTCCAGTGGGTCGGTGAGCGTGACTCGGGACCATGCCTGCACCTTCACCTCAGCCCCGAGCAGCTCCAGCGTCCGTCGATTCACCCTCTTCGAGGGCTGGATACTCACGCTTCGGTCTCACCTCAATGGCGGAAGATCCGAGGCGGAGAATATGTTCGTAGCGCACGAAGTCGATATCCGTCCCTATGCGTGAAGGCATCGAACCTGCCTGAGGTGCGCTGTTCGCTCTCATCGCTGCCTCCCGCTCTACGAAGCAGCGGGCATCAACTCACCCTGCGGACAACGACCATGCAGAGAAGCACCTCTCGGTCTTCACTCGCAAGGCACCCCATCACTACGGCTGGGACTGGGCGCGAGCGCATGATCACCATCGGCATCTGGCGCCCTGTGCGAGTGCTCCTGCGTGGGGCGACCTTCTTGCTGAGCGCCCTGTCGTGACCTATCACCCCGAGCGAAGCCTGCCCATCGAGGTGCGCCTCCCGAGGATGCTGTTCGAGGGAGCGAAGCGACACACCTCAGCTATCATCTCTCCCATGACGCTACGGGGCGACTGGTCTTCGAGCGTACGGCACCCCTTGCCGACTTCATCACCCCGACTGAGCGTGTGCGTACGCTCTGGCTAATCCCCCAGCTATGGTGGCCCAATGGCTTAGGCAAGTTCCCTACCGCTATAAGGCCCGCTTGAGCTTCTCTCAGGTGAGCGTGGCCGTGTGCTTGACGTGACGCAGTGCGCTGTCGGGCTGCGAACGGTCGAGCTGGTGCGTGAGAAGGATAAGGACGGCAGAGCTTCTTCTTCCGTGTCAATGGTCAGCCATTCTTCGCTCAAGGGCGCGAACTATATCCCCGGCACCCTGCTTCTCCCGACCCGTACGGAGGCCGATCGAGCAGCTCTTCGACGACGTCGCTGGCTCGCACTTTCAATATGCTCCGCGTGGGGTGGGGACGTACGAGGAAGATGCCTTCTATGACGAAGCGGATGCACGTGGTATCCTCATCTGGCAGGACTTCATGTTCGCCTGCACCGCCTATCCTGGCGATAGCGCCTTCCTGAAGAATGTGCAGAGTGAGCTGGTGTACAACATCCGCCGTTGCGTCAGCACCCCTCGGTGGCGACGTGGTGTGGCAACAATGAGATCCGCGAGGCACTGAAGTACTGGGGCTGGGCGAAGCGCTACCCGAAGGAGGTGTATGAGAAGTTCTGGCGCGACTGACGAAGCTCCTCTTCGCGGGGCTCATCCCCGAGACGCTGCGTGAGGAAGATCCCCTGCGTCCCTATATCAGAGAGTAGTCCTGACGGTGAACTGGGGTCGCCCACAGGAGATGGGTCTCGGCGAAAGCCACTACTGGGGCGTATGGTACGGGCGCCAGCCCTTCGAGATCCTGCGTGAGCGCCATGCCCCTCTCATGAGCGAATTTGGTGTGCAGTCCTTCCCTATGCTCCCTGAGCATCAGCCGCTTTGCCCGCCCTGGAGACGGACTACGATCTCGAGAGCGACGTGATGAAGGCGCATCAGAAGAGCAGCATCGGCAATGATGTCATCCCACTACATCCGTCAGGACTATCCCGAGCCCGTGACTTCGCGCAGACTTCGTCTCACCCTCTCGCAGGTGATGCGAGGGCGTGGTATCGCTCTCGGCATCCGTGCCCAGCGTGCCGCAGCACCCTTCTGCATGGGTAGCCTTTTACTGGCAGCTCAATGACTTGGCCCGCTGTCTCCCGGGTCAAGTATCGACTACTATGGCGAGTGGAAGGGCTTGCAGATGAGGCGGGCGTGCCTTGCGCCCATTATCCTCGTCCCCGACACCGCACGGGGCAAGATGCTACTCACCCGACCCACTACCTCGCCAGCGTCAGGTAAGCCTCACCGCTGAGGTGCGTGACTTCGGGCCGCCTCTGAGACGTCATACCTTCGCCCCCGAGACGCTCCCAGCGCGCCAGGTCGGTCGCCTGAGGTCGCGCTCCGATGGAGAAGCTCTTCACGAGTGATGCCGAGCGCAAGGAGCCTTCGTACACTACGAGCTGCGTGATGCACAGACGAAGGCGCTCATTACCGAGCTCACTGACTACGCTGCCCGCACCAAGGAGCTGCGCCTACCTCGCACGAAGGCGGGACTTCACGATCAAGACGACCCGACGTGCTGGTACGCTCTTCATCGAGATCCAGAGCAAGACGCTCCTGAAGGACGCTTACATCGACCTTGGGGAGACGGGCTGGCAGCTCCGGATAACTTCCTCGACATCCTCCCAGGTCGTCGCTACCGCCTGCGTGCTCGCGCCGTCAGAATGCCCCTGCCCGCACGACGACAGCCCTTCCCACCGTCACCTCCGCTCCCATCACGACGGCGGAGTAGGGTAGACTTCCGATGATTACAAAATAGCCCTGAGCCGTCTCTCGTGAGATCGCTCAGGGCTATCTCGCTGAGAGCCTTTATCTTTGTGCGGGCTGGACGGCCCTATCACCCCGTGATTACAGATGAACAAGAATATCACCCGCATCGCCTCACTGGCGGCCCTTGCGCAGGTAAGACCACCGCCCTGGCGCAGATCATCAAGAGCACTTCAGTGACCTCGGTTACCTCGTCTACGCACTCCCCGAGACGCCTACGCTCTTTAGCAATGCATCGATACTCGGTACACCCGACCGTCAGTACTTCTACAACATCGAAGGCTGTGATGAAGTATCCAGCTGCAGATGGAGGATACCTTCCCGAGCTCGACATACCGCTCCCGCACCTCGTGCTCATCATCTCCGATAGAGAGACGATGGACATCTCGAACTATATCGGCGCACGATGGCAAAGCTCTCGCCGACGAGCTGGGTCTCTCGGAGATCAAGCTGCGTGATGCTCGCCACGACGCCGTCATTCACACGGTCACCGCAGCACAAGGCGCGGAGGATTCTCACGCTGGAGAACAACGCTCGCGCCACGAGACTGTAGAGGAGGCTCGTGACCTCGATGCTCGCATCCTCAAAGGCTTGGACGGGACACATCTGCATATCGTGGAGAACAATGTGGACTTCCAGGAAGATCCGCCACGTCCTGCAGGCCATCCATGAGACCTGGGCGACGATCCCGCTACTTTCACCGATATCCGCCGTCGCTTCCTCGTGCAGGTGCGCGGTGAGATCCCCTTCGGCGTAGAGACCGACCTCTATCAGGCTTATATCGATATGGAGGATGGCTCGAGTGTCCGCATCCGTAAGCGCGGTCTGCGTGCAGACTATGTGTGACTTCATGACGCGTAAGAGCCCCATCGAGTCGCAGTCCATCATCACCGAGCGCCAGATCGGGCCCCGACGAATATATCTCTTACCTCAACTCCATCCCTCTCGCTGACGAGGTGCTGGTACCCTAGCTCCGTCGCAACTTCGATCTGGGCAGCAGTACTGAGGTGGATGACTTCAGTCGAGCCCAAGCGCGACTACCCGGGTCCTCGAGATCTCGTGCGCACCAGATCTGGGTGAAGTTCCTCCCTTCATCGAGGTCATCAAGGAGGTCACGGGCGATCCCGATCTACGGACGCTATGCAGTCCTCGCTGCTCCCCATAAGCCATCGGCCCCGCAAGACGTGTGTCTGCGGGGCCGATGTAGTATCAGATGGGTAGGAGGTGCGCCTTAGCAGCAGTAGAGGCTGGTAGCTAAGAAGGCGTCAGGGCAAGTGTCAGGAGGAGTGCCGTCGGGACGACGATCCAGCGGCACTGACCATACTGCTGGCAGGCGATGAGAGAGAGGATGAGGGAGAGGACGAGTGGCAGGATCACTGCTGGCGATGGCGACCCCCATACTTCTGGCCTCAGAAGAGCTAGATTCATCATCTGCATCGAGAGCGAGATGAAGAATGCCAGCAGCGCTGAGGTGAAGATCACCATCAGCGTGAGGAGGGTTGGTTTGGGGTACACGATAGCTGAGGTATTGCGGCGGGCGTTGGTGCTAGCAGCAGCGTGCGTCTGTCGGGGTGTAGGGAGTGGGTGAGGCTCCTGTATTCTGTGCGATGCCGGTGTCTACCATTGGCTACAAATGTACAAGTATTTTTCTCGACAAGCCCCACACGTGCGGAGCTAAGTCCCGACAGGTGAGTACGCTCCGCCTCGAGCTGAGGCTGCTGAGGCTATGATGACTACTGGTATTGGCGTATCTTTGTATAGGCTGGAGTGGGACCAAAAGACCTCAGCCCCAGCCGAATTTATCCCCCTTCTCACCCGAGCCAATGGACAGCAAACTTACTCCCTCGGGGAGGCACAGCGCCTCGTCGACGAATGGATACAGAACTATGGTGTGCGCTACTCGCGCCCCTGACGAATATGGCTATCCTCACCGAGGAGGTCGGCGAAGTGGCTCGCCCGATGTCTCGTCTCTACGGCGAGCAGAGCTTCAAGAAGAGCGACGAGGGCCATAACCTCGGCGACGAACTCGCCGATGTGCTGTGGGTCGTCCCTCTGCATAGCGAACCAGACGGGCGTCGACCTCGAGGGCGGCTCTCAAGGCAAATATCGAGAAGAAGACCCAGCGGGACAGCGAGCGCCACCGCGCTAACCCCAAGCTTCGTCCCCTGACACGCACCCAGAGACTCAACCATAATACCCACATACTGATGGCAGAAACAAATCAAACAAGTACACGAGGCATTCTGGTGCTGTCGCCTGCTCACTGTCGAGGAGCTCGACAGCGCTATCACTCAGATCCTCGAGGAGCGCTTCGAGAAGAACAATACCCGTGAGGTCAAGAGGGAATTCCCTCCACTCGACGATCGACCTGACGACGCTCTCCGGGTGCCGATACCGAGGAGAGGTCGCTCAGCTCGTCGCCTCTGTCAATGACTCCCGAGGGCACGGAGGACGTCCCCTCCGTCGCAGCTATCTGCGTCTATCCGAACTTCGTCAAGACCGTCCGTGAGGGTCCTCACTGCCGAGGGCGCAAGCAGCTCGGCCGCTGGCACGCTTCCTCGCTTCGCAGAGCTTCCCGAGGTGAAGATCGCCGAGACGGCGCTGGCTATCGCTGCTGGTGCTGACGAGATCGACATCGTCCTCAACCTCGGCGCCTTCCTCGCTGTTGACTACCTGAGGCTTCTACCGGAGATCGAGGAGCAGAGGCTACGGCTCGTGGCGCACACCTCAAGGTCATCCTCGAGACGGTGCTCTGCGTGATCCCCGAGCTGATCCGTCGTGCCAGCATCCCTCGCACTCTTCTCGGGAGCAGACTTCCTCAAGACGTCGACGGGGAAGGAGTTCCTGGTGCCGACCTGCGTGCGCCTACATCCTCTGCTCGGTGCTGCATGAGTACCGTGAGAAGTACGGCGAAGTGCGGCGTGAAGTTCAGCGGCGGTATTCGCTCAGCCGAAGAAGCTGTAGTACTACTGCCTCGTCGAGGCTATCCTCGGGGAGGAATGGCTGGACAACCGCCTCTTCCGCATCGCAAGTATGCCTCGTGGGAGTCTCAGCAGGAGATCCTCGGCTAAGCTCCGCTATCATTGCCTCTAATATGCACAGGTTACCCTGCTCGGCACCCTGCGGAGGGGTAGCCTGTCGTCATATGTAGGACATTTTTGTACGTTTGCCCACCGATAAGCATCGACAATCCCACCACTATGGCATCTCAATACCTCCTCCTCGAGGGCTCATTCCTCAGGCACACCTGCAGCGCCCTCTATAGCTCACGCTTCTTCGCGCTTCTACCTTCCTGCTCCAGATATGGGCTGCGGAGATCTACGTAGGGCAAGGGCGCTGGCCTTGCACTTCCGGAGAGGTCATTCACCAGACGCTGAGCCTTGCTACCTGGGCCTCTATCCCTACGCCAATCATCGCGCTCTTCTATCGCTGGCTGAGGAAGGTGCTGCAGGGCCTCACGATCTTCGCCTATAGCCACCTGCTCCTCTTCGAGTCCTTCCTCGTCTTCTCCTATAGCTCGCTCTATACCGACAGCATCGCGCTGAATATCCTCGCGACCAACCCAGGGAGGCCTCAGCACTCTTGGAGAACCTCAACTATAAGGTCTTCCTCCTCCCGCTCCTTGTGCTTCTCGTGCTCTTCACACTCACCTATGCGCCTGCCACGCCGCTGGGGGAGGAAGTGGGTACGTCGCCACGCCGTGGTCTCCTCTTCTGTGGGATGCTCGTGACGCTGCCTATCTCGTGCTTTGTCGCGTCCGCGCAACTCTCCACGATGAGCTACCTCACATGGCGCCCGTCGAGCGTATCTACATCGGTACAACGAGCTGTATCGCCGATGCGGAGCTACTGCGCAAGTACAGCAGCGATCACGCAACTTCGATGTGTGCCATCGAGCATACACGTGATTGAAGGGCGTCACCGTCGTGGTCGTCCTCGGCGAATCCATGCGCCCGCAACCATATGCTACTGCTACGGCTATCCACTGGAGAATACCCTAAGCAGGACTCCCTTTGTTGGGACGGGCGACCTCGTCCTCTTCTCCGATGCCATCTCTTCGGCAGCCTGGACGACGGGCTCGATCTCACAGAGCATGAGCTTCTACACCTCGAGGGGTCCTGGAAAGAGTGGTACAAGTACGCACTGCCCCTCGTGCTCTCCAAGGCAGACTACTATACCTACTGGGTCAGCAATCAGGAGAAGCGGGCTGCGGGTATCCAGCCCATCCCCACGCTCGCCTCTACGTCCGATACAGCACACGCTTCGTCCGTATCCGCACGGCTGGTGACTGGAACGCCTCTCCCGATAGCGATATCCTCCTGCCCTCTTTGACCGCACGAAGATCTCCCGCAGGAAGAAGGACTCTTTGAGGTCGTGCACTGATGAAACCGCATACCCCCTATTCCGATCGCTACATCCAGAAGGCGGCCTTCACCGTAGACCAACTTCGGGAGACGCTCCCCAACGGGAAGCTTTACCCCCACTGATGCTAAGCGCCGTGGCATCATCTGCGACTATGTGAACTCGATCCACCACAACGATCAGGTCGTCGCGCCAGATCTTCCAGCGCTACAGCCAGACGCCCGCCATCGTCATCTACCTCTCCGACCACGGGCGGGTGGTCTTCAGAATCCCGAGCGCCCCTGACACTACGAGGCATGAGTTAGCAGGCGGGACTGATGATCCCGCTATGTGTGTACGCTTCGCCTGCGCTGCGACGAGCACCCCGAGTCTCAGGCAGATCGTAGCGGGAAGATCGCAAGATCATGACCGAGCTCTTGGCGAACTCTATCTGCGGTCTCTCTGGGCGTCAAGACGAAGTACCACAACGCACGTCAGGACTTCTTCTCAGCGAGTACGACGTGCCCGCCGACGCCTGGTGCAGGGCATACGACGGGCAGATGCGTGAGCTCTAAGTCGTGACGAGTGGGTGCGTGCCCCTAGAAGTCTAGAGGCGGTAGCGCTTGCACCTCCGGCATCGACATACGCTCACGATAGTACCGCCACTCCTTGTCATAAGGACGTGAGCCCTCGGCACCTAAAGTCCGCTTCATCAGTGCCCGTTCGTAGGGACCTCAGGGCAAAGACGCCCTTCTTCACACAAAGCCCTTCATTCCGGGTGAGCCTCCTCACGAGAAGTGATCGAAGGGAGCTTCCCACTACCAGCGGTTTGCCTGCGGCATCTCACGATGGTGAGGTTCTCGCCACGCCGTGGTTGGCGGCGTCCCACCACGCTCGGGCGGCGACGTAGATCTTCTTCGGTGTGCCTAGCACGGCCTGATACATACGGCGCTGTACGCTCTGCGGGCGTGCGGCATCGCCGATGAGGAAGGCATAGCCCGAGCTTCTGCTCGAGAGCCTGCTGGGCACGAGCGAGCGCACGGGCGAGGATTGGGGTGGTAAAGCCTTTGCGTGCGAGCCGTGCATATTCGCCCCGATGAAGTTTGTCGCGCGTGGCGCACGCTAGCTCGACACGGATGCGAGCGAGGGCTGGTGACTCTGACGAGGCCATAGGGCACCGCATAGGGGAGTCGAGGTTGCAGGCCGGAGGCTCGTCGTAGTGAGGAGGAAGGGGCGAGTAGGAGGCGATGACATTGCTAAGTCTATGAGGGGTGATGGACCTATGTTGGTCACTGGGTCGACCCTGTAGGTTGCTTCACGGGACCAATATAGGCATATATAGGTGACCCATATGGGTCGACCCAGTGACCAATAGGTCGGGATGCCCTCCTGCGTGATGCTGCTTTTACAGTGCCGGGCGCAGGGCGGGCGTCGGGTGCAAAGATAGAGGAAACCCCGAGTCACGAGCGGACTCTGCCCTATGATGAGTCGTCAGGTGCTTACTTCTCGAGGGAGCTCGAGGGTAGAGAGCTTGTAGACGATGGAGGCCCTGGATCTCTGCTGAGCCTCGTTCAGCAGAGCCATCTGGAGTGATTCATCATAAGCCTGGTTGTAGTATTCGCGTGCCTGCTTGTAGTCCTCAGCTCGCGGTGAGAGTCCCCCGACCATGACGAGGAAGTTGATCTTATTCATCAGGGTCGTTTCGTTGGGGATAGCCTTCTGGAGCCAGGCGATAGCCTGCTTGTGGTCAGCGGGCGTGAGCTTCTTGCCAGCAGCGTTGTGAGAGGACTGAGCAGCGATACCGTAGTCAGCAGCGTTGGCGTCTTCGGCGAGGCCATTGAGGTAGCTGGGATATGAGCTGATGTACTGGGGTACGTCCTTATTCTTGTAGATAGCGAAGAGGTGCACCGTAGTAGATCGACGGACTTCTGGTAGGGTGTGACGGTCTTGAACTGATCACGTCGTAGGCCTTTCGCTGGTCCGTGCGGATCTTCCTCGAGGTACGTCTTGTGGGACTCGTCGCCCTTCTCGACGAGGTCGACATGCCTCATCGTTCTTCTCGATGACGTGGTAGGCGGCGGGCTCACCGACAGCAGCGATCCATGCGTCGAGGTTGGAGTTGATGTACTCGACGACACGTGCTACTTTCGTCAGCGTCATCACCACCGAGGTTGCTGATGATCAGGGTAGTCCTTCTCGTTGATGAGTGTTGTCAGCCATCTTCTTCGCGTGTAGTCCCTGTAGAGCTTGCGGACACGTACGACCCACTTCTCAGCGTCCATGCCGTCCTGGTGGTGAGGAAGCGTGGGGCGATGGTCAGCAGCTGCTGCTGGATCTTCAGGTCATTGGGCTGAGCGCGGTGCTGCACGAGCTCTCTCGAAGTCCCTTTGACCTCACCGATAGCAGTCTTACCCATCTCGAGTGAGCTCATCGGCCTTCCTTCAGGCCGACGTTGATCTGGATCGCCTTGCCGTCGGGCGATGATCCCGAGGTGTAGGAAAGGCCTCGACGCACTGCTTAGCGATCTCGACGTTCTCAGAGACCTCGGCATCCATCTGGGTTGACGAACTTCTCGTTGAAGAATCTTCCCGACCTCGGGCTGCGTGAAGATGGTCTTCTCCATCTTCTACGGGCACACACCAGGTAGCGTGAAGTCTACGAAGAGAGCTTATTCTGGGCGCTGAGCTTCAGCGAGGGCTTCGGCGAAGTCCCTGAAGGAAGCGTATGCCTGCCTCTGAGCGGAGACGAGGAGAAAGCGAGAGAGCTACGACCAGAGGTCACATGCCCGAGGTATCTCATAGGGCGTGTATTGAGCAGCGTCTTGGATAATGAAGGTGAAGAGGCCACGGAGCTCACGGCTGTAGCCTTCGTTGTAGACCGTAGATTGACGGTGTAGCGCCCATTGGGAAGTTTCTGCACCGCAGCGGGAAGAGGTTGATGGTACCGCCGATGACGGTGCATCGTGCCTTCGCGACAGCGGCGAACTTCTCGGCATCGCCCCCATCAGCGACTTTATCGACGCTGAGGAACTCATAGTTCACGGGGTTCGTGCTCGAGACCCCTGGATACGCTGGGAGGTCCAGGGGCGAGGATAGGTCTGGGTCAAGCTATGGGGATCGTCATCGTCGACCGTGCGGTGAGACGTTGAGTTCCTGAGCGGAGAATGTGGCTGCGTCGCATCGAGGTGGCCAGCCATCTTGCGGCAAGAGGGCAGCGCAGGGCGAGGATCACGAGGAGCAGGCATATATAGATCTTGCAGTCATCGGATGAGATGTGTTTAGGGGTCCGTGGCGCGGTCGTACTGGAGCGAGTGGACGACGCCCGTACGTGTCTGGATATCGTGCGAAGCGATATCACGTGAGATGCTGGTCGTGGGGGAGACGATGTGCAGGCGGTTCGCCCTGGGCCCGCTACCCCCTGCATAGGTGTCGCGGAAGGTGTAGAGCCAGAGCTGCTTGCGAGGCATCGTGTAGGTCACCACCCACGTAGCCCGATGGTGCTCCCGTCGTCGACACTGCCGCCCTGCGAAGTCCTCGAGGAGGAGCTTCTCCTGTGGGATGACGCAGTCGAGGATGATGCTGCGGCGTGGCATCGCTCATACGGTCGATGAGCTTCATCGTCTCCTCGTCGGTGAGCGTGCTGGGATCGACAGCATCAGCGGGAGAGGTGCCGTCCTCCGTGATGCCCACAGGTGCGGTGAGAGGTAGCGGCGGATGCTGTGGTTCGTGATCCGAGGAAGGTGATGTTCGCGCCATACTGCGTTTCGTCCCCTGGAAGAGATCTTCGAGCCGGCACGCTTGGTCACTAGACGAGGTGGCTCCAGTTGTAGCTATCAGTCTGGAAGTACTCCCACATCGTCATGTCGTGGTAGGACGTGCCTTGCCGTCTCGACGAAGTCATGCTCATGTACACGAGGAGAAGAGGCTGAGGACAGTGGTGCGAGCAGATATATTGGATGCTTGATCGTACGCATAACGGATAGATCTTAGAGGGTACTACATGTAGCGGAACCAGTGAGGGACGCTGCAGGATGAGCCGTTGATGACCTTACCATCCTTGTCGCGCTGGGCGCTCGATGGGATAGGCGGGCAGAGGGCACCAGCAGCGATATCCGCCGTGGAGCGTGGGGAACTTACCCGTGAGCTCCGGTCTTGACGTAGCCGTTGCGCAGGATATCGTAGTAGCGAGTGTCATGTTCTCGAGGATGAACTCACGCTCGCGCTCACGGAAGATGGCCTTCTTCAGGTCACTCTCACCCGAGGCGGGATAGGTCTTCGCACCAGCACGTGAGCGGATCTTATTGAGGTCCGAGATCGCCGTGGAGGTGTCACCAGCTTATTCGCACACTCGGCACGAAGCAGGTGAGACATCTGCCAGACGCCGAGTAGACGTAGTTGGCATTGATGCTGAGGAAGCTCTTGCCAGACTCAGCGCTCTGGTCGATAGCGAAGACCGCAGTATGCGGAACTTGTAGGCACAGCGTAGCTCACGCCAGAGACCGTGTGGTCGGTATTGAACTCATAGAAGAAGGCCGTACGGCGGCGCCATTCGCATCAGGATAGAGCTTCTGGATGGTGGACTTCTTCAGGCGGAAGAAACCTGTGCCAGATCCCTTCGGTCGGCGTGCTGACTGACAGGCCACGTAGACGAGGGTTGGCGACTTCGATTCTTAGAGGTCGACTCATTGCCACGCTCTTATCGTAGACGAGGGTAGAAGATCTCCTCGGGTCCGTAGCACTGGGATCAGGAAGGGCTGACAGAGCTCTTCAGGTCGAGACGAGGCTGTAGGGTACCGACCTCGCGTTGATGACCTTAGAGGCGTACTCGACGCTCTTGCGGTAGGCCTCAGTGGCGTCTACCGAAGACTCGCCATAGAGCTGCCGCCATGCTGCCCCTTCAGGCATGAGGTGTGCCAGAGCGTGGCGCTATTCCCTTGCTACCGTGTGCTGGAGGCGGGTACGCTACCAGAGTCGTGCAGGGCTTGTCATGGTGAGCAGGGCTCAGAGGCCTTGAGGGGCATGCTCGATACCTGCGTCGACGACCTGCTGACCGCGTGGAGGCCGTAGGTCTTCAGATCCTAGCGTTATCCGTGATTGACCCGCCTGACCATAGGCGCGAGAGGCATGAATGGCCGAAGCGAGAGCGAAGTGTGCCTGACCTGCGTGGTAGGCGTAGCGCTCTTCGGAGAGGCCTTCGGTCTTGTCGATATTATCAGCAGGAGGTTCGCCTCGAAGATCGCCCGATCGAGCGTATTCCCAGTCAGTGGAAGCCTGGATGATACTACGAGGATTGCCCGCGCGCGCTGCCCATCGTCGCGTCTCGTCCACCAGAGCCGACCTTCGTCAGAGGCGTGAAGGCGTCATGCACGGTTGTCAGGTAGAAGTGGATGGTGCTCGTCATCGTGTTGAGCTCAGCCTCTCTGTGAGAATGCATTGCTATAGGCGATGGCGTTCTCGGGCGTCAGGTCAACTTACAGGAGGGAAGCCGGAGCGTGAGCGCCAGGGCAGGAAGGATATAGCGTTTCATTAGAACTTCGATTGAGACCAAGCGTGAAAGCTTGCGGTTGAGGAGTACCTGTGCCCGTGTCCCTTACCGTAGCTGGGTCGACGATCTCGGGATCAAGCCCAGAGTAGTTCGTCAGAGGAGGAGGTTCTCACCAGCGAGTGGTCGCATCCTTCATGCGAAGGCGCTTCGTCGTTTCCGGGAGAGGTAGGGAGGCTCAGCTGCTTGAGGTGGCTCACACGCTCGATGTTGGTATCGATGTCGCCATCGGGCGGCCCGTGTAGCCGTCATCAGCGAACTCGGTGAGAAGTACTCAGTCTTGTCGCCGGGATTCTGCGGAAGGTGGCGGGGAAGTCGTTCATCCACGCCGGAACTTCTTATTGAAGAAGGCATCCCAGTTTCTTCACCATGTCATCATGCGCTGGTCGATCATATGGGTCATGCTGCATTCAAAAGCGAGACGACTTGCCGGTGAAGGTATTCTCGTGATACCCCCGTGAGGCCTTGGGCAGTGCTGCTTCCAGCGTAGTAGATGTCTTCGCTGTTGATGTGGCCGTCGCCGTTCTGGTCCTTGATCTTACGACCACCGACACGCGGTGGGTAAGCAGGCGAACCGAAGGAGAGGGTACCGCAGACCCGATCTGAGTCGTGAATGTAGTGAGGGATCGCAGACTCGTCCTGTACGAGGGCCTTCATCCTTATAGGTATAGATACCATAGATGGGGCGGCCGAGTACCTTGTCGCCGAGGTCCTTGCGTCGTGCAGAGGCGAGGAAGCGGTTCCAGTTGCGAGCGATATTGACAGCGAGGTTCCAGAGAGGGTCCTTGCGGCGCATGAGGTCAGCCGAGAGGTCAGCTCAAGACCTTCGTTGGAGATAGCCTGAAGCGTTCGTCAGGTCGTCTTTCGAGATGAAGAAGTTACCTGGGGTGGGCACCTGCATCAGCAGGTCAGTAGAGAGTGCTTGTAGTAGTAGTCTACGCTTGACCTTGAGCGGTAGTTGAAGAGGTCGAGGTCGAGACACAGGTCATACTGGTCAGCTCTTCTCCCACGTCAGGTGGCTGTTGGCCATAGCGCTGGAGCTGGGACCCGGGCTGACCGAGGAAGGTTCGACTCTTCCATCGGACCGTGGGCGAGGTGAGGCTTCCTGGAACTTTCTGACCGCTCTTACCCCATGAGCTGGATCTTACCGAGAGCTGAGGACCAGAAAGTCCTTCATGGACTGCTCCTTGGAGAAGGCCATGCAGCACCGGAGAGGAGGCTGCCCAGCGGGCGTCACGGCCGAGACCGACGAGCCGTCGCTAGCGGAGTGAAGCCTCGAGCATGTGGCGCTTGTCGGTTGTAGGCGACACGACCAGGTAGCTGAGCATGATCTGCTCTGACGGTCGGTCGTCACGCGCTGGAGGTGATTCGTCACGACCCTCTACATTTGCGAGCCTGTGGCCTGCGATCACCGATCTCATAGATCTTGTTCGTAGGGACACCAGCAGCCTTACGCATGATGTTCTCCATCAGGTCGTAGGTCGTGGTCTACCCTGCCAGAGGGTCGAAGTTGTGACGGTCACGCAGGTTGAAGCTGGGTGAGAGGATGTTTCCCACTGGATCATGGCGACCATCGGGCGAGAGGCTTCGACGGAGGAGAGGTTGTTGCTGTTATTGAGGTAGGAGGGGCGGAAGACGTGGTTTGTTGAAATGCGCGTCACCGCGAGCGGAGGTGGCGAACTGTCAGCCCCAGCGATGGGGCTGTGGTCGATACCGACGGAGAGACAGGCGTTGAACTATCCGTTGCGGGCACATACATCACGGATCTTCTGCAGGGTGAGCTGCTCAGCGATAGAGCCACGACCTGGGTAGACCGTGAGGCGTTTTCCCTTAGGGTCGACGATCGAGGCCCCTGGATGTTGGAGCCGCTGATGAGCTTGCTGCTTGTTGTACAGCAAGGTTGAGGCGCGTGAAGGCGTTGAGCCTTGGGCGTGAGGCGCAGGTCAAGGTTCGAGGGAAGGAAGCTGAGGCGCTTGAAGCCCGAGTTGATCTGGATACCGCGCGTCGTCATAGAGACCCGATGTGACGAGTGGCGCACGTTGTCGTTCCCCCAGAGGCGTGAAGTCACCCCGAGGTCACGCGGCCTACTTGAAGATGTACTTCCCACCAGTTCGTGTCATTGTTATAGAAGGTATTCAGCGAGGTCCTGTGCGGAGGACGGGGGCTGGTTGTCCTTCGTCAGTACATTCCGTTACAGAGTAGTCGTAAGCCCCGTCGGTGGGCTCCCAGCCGTAGGATTCGCCGTAGCGGCGGGGGAGGATGTGGCAGTTGGTCGTGTAGTCGTTGTGACCGATACGCTGGATTGCTGCGCGAGATGTTGTGCACGGCGCTCGTGACCACGCATCTGCAGAGGCGTGGAGGAGGAAGGAGACGGACTGCGAGAGTTCAGACCGAACTCTGCGCCCGACTTACCCTTCTTCGTCGTGATGGGCACGACCGTTACTGACGGGGGCCATGTAAGAGCGAAGCGGGCGGCGTCATTCAGCGCTTCGACCGGCCTCGATGGTCGAGGGTCAAAGACCCGCCAGGGCGTTGATACCACCGAGTAGACTCAGCAGAGACCTTCAGAGGGCACTCCGTCGACGACGAAGAGCGGTGACACGTGTTGATCCCTGGTCGTTGCAGCGAACTGATACCGCGGATGTTGATGCGCGTACCGCCACGCCAGGCAGGCCCGACTGGTTCGTCACCGACAGCCCCAGACATCTGGCCCTGTAGGAGGGACTGGAGGCTGGGTGCAGGAGCGTCACTAGGCTGGTCAGCCTTGATGGAGCTGACAGCGACGAGCTCCTGCGTATGTGCGTCGGCCGTAGGCGATGACGGTGACACCGTCGAGGACTTGACGTTCTCCTTCAGGACGACCGTCACGGGCTGTCCTGCCGGTGAAGATGGCGCTATGTGTCATGGTAATAGCCAAAGCGTGGCTTATCTGGAGCTCGCCAGAGGCCTGTCGGTATTGATGGTGAAGGCGCCGTCGATGCCCGTCTGAGCGCCGAAGCTTCGTGCCCTTGATACGTACGCTGGCGCCGATGATGCCTTCGCCACGAGGTCGCCGACGACCCCTGTGACAGCCCTAGCGGTAGCCTGCTGCTGGGGCGGAAGATACGGATGGTCTTGCCATCGACGGCATAGATGAGATGGGTGCCCTTGAGCGGGCCTTCGACCGCCTTCTCGGGAGTTACCTCGTCAGAGGAGACGGTGGCTTTGCCAGCCTGCGGTGCAGCTCAAAGCTCATACTCAATCACTTGTAGCCTGAGTTCTGGGCGATGAGAGTCGAGGATAGAGGCGATGTCCTTGTCTTTAGAAGGAGCCGAGACGGTCGGCGTCGCGAGGTCTGGCTCCAGCCCTCAGTGGGGTGGAAGTCCCAGCACACTAGAGGCAAAGCCGAGGGCCAGACGCCCGGCGTATTCTTAATGGTTGTCGCACTGGAGGATGGGTATGGGTATGACTTGTCTATCGAGGGTGTGAGGGATATATCAGAGGCGCTGCGGTGGGTGTGGTGCTGACGCAGCGACTCTCAGAGCCCGTAGAGGGCCTGAGAGTCTACTGTCGAGTCAGCGGTGCTTGCGCATGATTGAGTATGTATAGCGGGGCTTGAGTGCTCCCCAGGTCTTTGCTTCAGGGGCGAGGGCTGTCGACGACGATGTCAGCGCTTGCCTTCGTCGAGGCTTCTTCAGCAGGGAGGAGCGTCTGAGCTGTGACTTCGGAGACCTTGACCTCTGACCGGTAGCAGGTCCTTCTTGGAAGGTCAGGGGCCTTGCCTGTCTCAGCGATAGGCATTCAGGAGGGCGATCCCATGCGCGAGGCCATGCCGTCTGGCTTCCTTCGCCTCCAGCCTCTTCGTACGGGGACCTGAGGGATGTGGACCTTCTTATGCTCGTCGCGGTCGATCTGACCTGCTGCGATGGAGCGGAGGATCTCGCTAGGTGCGGGCCTTGAGGTGGTCGGCCTTAGCACGTGAGGTGATGAAGTGGATCCGGAGGCTCGTGCTGGCTACAGGGTCATCGGTGTGGTTCGTCTTGACGGCAGCGAGTGCTGTGGTGCCCTACTCGCTTCTGCACGAAGCTCGTCGAAGAGACGGTTCTGCGGAGGGCTCCAGCAGACCGAGGGGCGATGCGCTCGCGGTCGAGTGAAACTTCTTATCTCCGAGGAAGGGCTCTCTCGCCCAGATCCCCCTCGAGTGTCGACCTCGAAGTACGCTCGATGCACGCTCACGGAGCTGTGGTCGCGGATCGTGTGGGTGCGGCGATGGTGCGCAGGGTTGCCTGGCAGGGCAGCCAGATGAGTCGTGACGATGCGCTAGCTTCGGCCTCGCTGATCGTCACGCGACAGACAGCCCGTCAGCTGACGCGTCACCGAAGTGCTCAGCGTAGGGGCGAGGCAGGTCGCTCAGCTTCATCTTATCGTAGAAGGTATTGTCCTCACGAGGGTTGGCCTCGGTGATAGGGTTCACGACAGTTCGCTGATCTCGCGGTCGACGGCCGCGGCCCTGCTGGAAGCTTCGAGTCGTAGATGTAGCGCTTCGCTGGAGCCACTTGTCGAAGATGTGCTGAGTCGAAGCGCTGCTTGTCAGTACGAGGTAGAGGTAGGAAGAGGTCGTCTACGCCGTCCGTCTTTACGTGCCTGCATCCGTCGATGTACTCGGTGATGGAGGTTGACCTCCATGCGCGGTTGCGCAGCCGCTGGGCGAGCTGGTTGCGGTCGTACTGCCTGAGACCAGGAGGCCATGATGAGGCTCTGCATAGCGTGAGAAGGAGGCGGAGGTCGGCTGGCTTGACGATGGACTGACCTCCCTTAGCGGAAGCGAGAAGGACTTCGCCCTTAGCTCCTTGGCCAGATTACTTATAGATGACCTTCATGCCATTGGAGGCGTCCGCTCGGTAGCATCGAGTGAAGGATCTTCTTCTCACGGTGATCTTCCTGCAGGGGCAAGTCGATGAAGCTATCGTGATAGGTGCGAGGCTCGCTGCTCTCGAGCGTCTGTGCAGGGGTGTTGTAAGCTGACGAGCTCCTTGAGGAACTCCTGCTCGCCGAGATAGCTGGTACGGAGGGACTATTGGTGTGGGCGACAGAAGGCGAGTTGCGGTCACCCATCGCACTGCTTGAGCTAAGCACGCAGGTCGTCGAGCCTCCAGCTCGACAGGTGCCTCAGGTTGATCCTCAGAGCTGCTGGCGGAATTAGCGTATCGGCGTACCGTAGAGGTAGTTGTTGCGGTAGATGTCGATGAAGTTCTGTGGCGTGCCGGACCCTTGTCATCACTCAGCACTTCCTTCATGCCTCATAGAGCTATCTGCTTCTCAGCCTCGAAGGCATCATCGCTGGAAGAAAGCCATGGGGCATCTGAGCTCGACGGCGAGGATCTGCTGGAGTGCAGTCTTATCCTGACCCGAGTAGGGTGACGAAGTCCCAAGCAGAACTGACTAGCCACGGCTACCAGCGGTGAGTGGCTCACCGAGGCGGCGATATGGGCTTCCTCACCGCGGTTGCGCAGGCGAGCAGAAGTACTGAGGCCAAGTGTTGAAAAGAGCTGTCCGAGGGTGGTCCTTCGTGGCCTCTGTCGTGGGGCGGTTCGTGGGGGTGGCTACACGCTGATAGGGTAGCCATGGGGTGTGAGCAGTTCTCCTTATCAGTGAAGCGATAGTAGAGGCTGCTCATTGTCGTCAATCGCATGAGGGGCGTACTGGTATGCGGTGCAGGGGGCGAAGCGAAAGGCTTCTCCACCTTCTGCTCATAGGCGGCGGGTCGATATCCCCGACGATCATCACACACTGCAGGTCAGGGCGGTACCACGTCTTGTAGAAGGCTTGGATGTCCAGGATACTTGAGGTCTTCGGGACGTCGAGGCTACCGATGACGTGCCGCTTTAAGTGCTGCGAGCCATTGTAGATGACGCCGGCGATACTATCGCTGAGACGCTTGTCGATGCACGCCACGCTCGCCACTCTTCGATGATGATGCGCGCTGCTTCTCCGTATCCTTCTCGGTAATGGAGATGCCACTGCGGTCGCTTGATGAGGAGCACACCGAGTCGGTGAGCCCTTCTCTGTCGTAGGGACATCCAGATGATGCTGGCGCGTGTCGTCCGTACCCGTGCGTGCGTCGAGAGCTGTAGAGCCGCGTGCGCAGGTGGTTCATCACGCCACCAGGGGAGTGCTCGGTGGCTTCGAGGCGTATGCTCGGTGGTGGGCAGACCATTCTGCTTGTCATCCTCGAGGATCGCTCGACATTCTGTGGGAAGAAAGTGTGACGTACCCTCGGAGGCACCCGCATCACGGCTGATGTAGTACGTCAGCCCGTTGAGAGACAGCCTGTGCGAGGTAGATACTTGTGCGGATGGTTGGGTGTGAAAAAGCCCTCGAGACGCAGCTGCTATCAGGAGGCTTTTCGCGAGTCAGGTCGCGCGTGGTATCTTAGTCGTCATCACGTATTCGGGGTCTATTGATCAGGTTACGTCAGTATAGTATAGTGGGAGGACGCTCCTCCCCCGAGTTCAGAGTAAGGCGGTCTCCCGCCACTCATAAAACACTCAAATGTACATAAAGTCGCTAATACTCGTACTAAGGCGCACTAATATGGTATGATGACTGCGATAAACAGAGGCTATCGGCGTGCTGCGAGCGCTGCATCAACTCGCGCGCGCCTCGTCGGCAGAGCAGTCCTCCACGTATCTTGTCGACGGGGAAGGGTCAGGCAGCATAGTGTCGGTGGCCGAACTACTCTCTCCTGCCATAAATAATCTCTCTAAGCAGGAGCAAAGAGCCAGCACATCACGCAGGGCTCCACTGTTACATAGAGCTGGCAGTCGGGAGAACACTACCCATACTCCGTGGCTGTCACTGCCAGCACCTCGGCATGGGCTGTGGGGGTCACTGAGGCGCTCGAGCCTCGTTGTGCTCAGGCGATGATCTGCCCTCGGCGACGACGACGCACCGATGAGTACTTCGCCCGCTTCGTAGGCCAAGGCTGCCTCAGCGAGGGCCTGGCGCGCTAGTATTCGATCAGAATAGGGAGGACGGTGCTCATCACTGCATCTCAGCTTCGTCGAAAGAGGAAGGGCGCATTGCGCTCATGCTCCGTGATGACCTCGGCCATGATGACCTCGCGCATCAGCCCGTGCGGCTCGCATGCGTCGGCTCTCGGTGGTCGATGATCGCCCTTATACTCGCGCTCGTTGAGGGTGGGCGTGAGGCAGTGCGTACGTCGGAGAGCGTGGGCGTGGGGCAAGGCCGTTTCTTGGCCATGGCGTGCTGAGGGGAGGCGTGCTGTTGGGGATGATGACGTGCAGCGGTGGGGCGCAGCTTGATGTCGATGGTGGTACCCAGCTCGAGGCTCACCGTCGATATGTGCGGCGCCTGCTGTGGGGCACTCGATGCGGAGCGACTGGATGCGCTCGGTCTCATGGTGCTTGTTGCCAGCGGCTTGCCGAGCATGGTCTCGAGCGGCAGCCTCAGGAGGACGGGGAAGGGCGTATGATCGCCAGATCCAGCAGGCCGTCCGACAGGTCTGCCTCGGGGCGATGTGGGCATTGTTCCCGTACTGCGTGGCGTTCGCCGACGACGGACGAAGGCCTCCGTGTCGAGTGCGCTCACCGTCGTTGATGTCGAGGCGATAGGTCTCGGGCTCGAGGCGGTACTCCTCGATCATCGTGCGCAGGTAGGTCACGGGGCCCGTGTGGAGGCCTCGGCGAAAGCCCTACTGACAGCTGCATCGAAAGCCCATCCGCAGGTGCAGAAGAGGGCGTCCGTTGAGCTCTCGCGGCTGTCGATGGCGACCGTCGACCGCTGACGAGCTGCGATGACCTGATCGCTCTTCATCGACGAGGCCGAGCAGTGCGTGCCAGACCATTGCGGGCCGCTCGGTACGATGCCGAGAGCCGTCTGGCTCCCGAGCGAGGCGCGTGCGACCTCATTGACCGTGCCTCACCTCCGGGCGGCTGCTGGGACGTGGTCGTAGCCTTCGCTGGCCACGTCGGGCAAGCTCTTCGGCGCGCGCGGCCCGTGCCGGTGAGGAAGGCTCATATTCCGATGCGTTGTAGGCTTGGCTAAAGGATCGAGGATATTCTTCTGACCCGTACCGAGAGATGGGTTGATGATGCGAGACTTTCTTCATCGTCCCACGAGGTGGTTAGCTAAGCGCTGGAAGGCGAGCTCCTCGTACTTCGTGCCGAGGCGCCCGTGGTTGGCGAAGGGCTGTATGCTGATACCACCGCGTGGGTGGTGAGTCGACGACCTCGATGTATCGTGGATCCATAAGCTCGATGGGGTCCTTCGCGCGTGATGTTTCACGCAGTCCTCATGGAAGCCCGCATGATTGCGGAGCTGAAGATGGGAAGCTTGAGGCTCTCTGCTCTCGACGTCGCATCAGGGATGTGGTTGATGTAGATGGTCGCACTGGTCAGGCTGCCGTGATGGGGCGGGGCTTGGTGAACTCCAGGGCAGTGGAAGCGCGCAGTAGTCGCTGCCCTGATGCTTGTTGGTAAGGCCTCCAGTACCTCAGGGCATGGTCCTGACTGTACTGGGTGGTCTTCGATCCGAGAGGAGAGTTCGTTTCTCTCCGTCGTATGCTGGCCATAAGGTAGTCTGTGATGATGGGTTAGTAGGCGCGGGCGAAGGGGACACGCTGAGCCGAGGGCTTGCCAGTGACCATGACGCACCTGGGTCTTGTCGCCTCGAGAGGATACAGCGGATCGTAGCCTTCGTCTCGGCCTGATCTTCTCTTCGGTCTCAGAGCTGCGTCCCAGTGAGCGAGGAAAGCCACCTTCCTCGATCTTCTCCTTGAATTCCTCACTGGGTGTCGACCGCGATGGTGTGGCTCTCGCGGTGATCAGGCGCCTTCTGGTGATGTTCTGCGGATCTCGTCGAGGCTGAGCGATGTGGTCGGCGATGCCGTCGAGCGCAGGTCTCCTTGGTGAGGCGTGTCACGGCAGGCTACTACGGTCGCCGTTCTCGGGTCACGACCACGAGGCCAGGCGTACGGGTGCACCTTGAGCTCGTATTCGAACTTCACCCAGGCTTCTTGTTGTCTGTCGTCGTAGCGCACACGGATGCCGCCTTCTTCAGCTCGGCGATGAGGGCTCGACGGCGGCGTGATCTCGTCCGCTGCTCAGGCGTCTTGTAGATGGGGACGATGACGACCTGATGAGGGCAAGCGTTGGGGGAGGACAAGACCAGTTATCATCGGAGTGGCTCTGATGGGTGCACCCATCAGACAGGTCGAGACGCTGCCCAGGGTAGCCACTACGAGCTGCTGCTGGCCGTCCTTGTTGGTGAGGTGACGTCGAGGCCTTGGCAGGATTCTGCCCAGGAAGTGTGACGTGCCCGCTCACGCTGGCCTTGCCGTCACTCATCAGTGCCTCGATGGTGTAGGTCTCACAGCACCGGCGAAGCGCTCGTTGGCGCTCTTCGCACCGACATGCAGGGATGGCGAGAGTCGCGGGCAGTCGGCGTAGACATTGACCATGCGTCTGCTTCTTCTTCGGCCTCCTCACGGGTGGCGTGGGCGGTGTGACCTTCCTGCCAGAGGAGCTCAGCGGTGCGCAGGAAGAGGCGGGTACGCATCTCCCAGCGTACGACGTTCGCCACTGGTTGCAGAGGATCAGCGGGTCACTGGTTGGTCAGCCCCTTGTACGTATTCCAGATCAGCAGATATCAGGTAGGGCGCGATGGGCTCTTCCTCGAGCTTAGCCTCGGGTCGTCGACGACGCCCCTTCGTCAGGGGCTGGGTCTTCAGGCGGTAGTGGGTGACGGCACACTCATGGCGGAAGCCCTCGACGTGGTCGGCCTCCTTGCTGAGAGCTCTTCCGGGATGAAGAGAGTATGCGTTATGGTGACCTGTTCCTTAAACATGTCATCTGAGCTGGCTGCATGCGCTCCCAGATAGCGTAGTAATAGGGCTTGACCATACAGCCGCGCGGCTGGCTCTCAGCTAAGTCTGCCTTGATGACGAGATCCTGATGCCACTAGGAGTAATCCCGCGGCGAGTCAGTTCATGAGTTCTTTTGCCATTATGATTATGTGTCGTTATCTATCTCTATGTTTATGAGTTCACAAAAGATACGAAAACCAAGGGAGTGGCGGCGGGTAGCGCTCTGTGTCTCACAGAGGGTCAAACCGCTCGTGAGGGGTGCTGTAGCCGACAGGGCCAAGCATACCCCCTCGCGATGGAGGACGGATCGGTGTGGTGTACGCCTATCGCCCACATGAGGTTGGTGAAGACAAGGCCTACGCTGGGATGACCCGGCGATATGCGTATTCTTCCGAGATGCTCCTGTATAGGCATCAGGCTAGAAATGTCCCCCGCCATCGAAAGGTGCTATAGATGTAAGCTCTACCTGCAAGCCGATAGCATGGTACTCGATGCAGCGGTAGCCCAGTGTCAGGCGTAGGGTGAGCCCTATCCCCAGGCGTTCTTGGTCTCATGCTCAACAGCTTCGTGCATTAATCCGTGGGTGTAGGTGACGCCCCACGCTGAGACTATTCGCAGGAGGAGCTCTGCTATTGAGTGGGCACCCTTGCACAAGCCAGCCCCATAGCTCTGCTGGATACGCGTCTCTGCGGATAAGTCAGCAGACGACTTGCCACTGCAAGCCCTGCGCTTCTAAGCCGATGGCCTCCCCTAGCAAGCAGCTGTGGGAGGACTTGTGCATATGAGCAGGGACGTAAGCCAAAGTATTCGGACTGATACTAAGCCGAAGGAGATATTCATCCCTATGTTCCACACACGGTGAGAGACCGATCTCGGTCGTCCAGGGTCAACTTCTGTGGCTCTTGAGCTGCTGCGGAGTACTACTACAGGCATGGCGAGCGAGCACTCCAGCTAATCTCTTGAAGTTAGCCATGAGAGTACGAGCTTTCTCATAGGATTTGAGTACTATTGGGGTTGGTGATGAAAGGGTCGCCCTTAGGGTGCATAGTCCCATCGGTGTGTGCCGTAGGGATTGGGGTGTTCGTATGACTTTATTAACGGCAGGCGGTGCTTTGCTTCTCATAGTCCTTCTGGTGGGTAGCCTCATGGCGCCTTCAGAGAAGGGAAGAGTGTATCGTCTGAGGCGAGGTAGAGATTTTTCTCCGCAAAGCGATGGGGGATAGGCGAAGGTGCGGATTCGCGCCTTTCGGCGGAAGTCTGCGACGTGACGGAGAAAAGCCCTCCCTTTGGTAGGCTGTGAGGGCGAAGTGGTGCTGCAAAATGGGCTCAGAGCAAGCGAGAAAAGAGTTGTGGAGGAGTAGAGAGAGTTCGAAAAGCACTATGCCTATTCTTTCGTCTACGTGCGAGACTTAAAGACTACGTGCCGAGATGATGGGTTACGTGCCTGGCCTAAAATCACGTGCGTAGACAAAAGAATAGGCGTAGTGCTTCAGGGAAAAGTTCTCGCAGCGCTGCGAGAGAAAGTGCCAGTGCTACTTCGTGCCTTTTCCTCTGCTCCTTGGAGGACTGCCCTTGTATGGCTCCTCGGAAGGGGGCTGTTAAGCCTCGTCATCCCTACAGGAGGGCGGTCTGTCGTCGTGGAGTGAGCCAGTGGCATGGGGTGGTTTTCGTATCTTTGTAGTTATAATAGTTCTATCCCTATTTGTCACCAAAAAGTGAGTCATGTCGAGAGAAGAAGCTGCGTGCCGCTGTCGTCAGCTACAGGAATATCGATCGCTATCACCATCCGAGGCTCTCGAGGCTGCGCGACTTTGAGATCGCCGGTGTCGTACGTCGTGACCCCTCAGATACTCCCTACGAACTCCGTCCCTACCGCGTCGTCAGCGCATCGAGGGAGCTGGGGGATGTCGATGAGTATCCTCTGCACCCCTACGCGTCGTGAAGCCGCCGCTCGGCAGATCCCTCCTGGGCATCACACGGTCGACAGCTTCGCGATCACACCGATATCCTGCAGCTGCGTAAGAACCTCAGCGAGACCGCCCGTGCCACGGCGCCGTCTCGGTATCGCCTCGGGCTGGGACCCAGGGGTGACTCCGGTTGTCCGACGCTGATGGGCTATCGTCCCCAAAGGGATGACCTATACAACTTCGGCGGAGGTATGAGCATGCGGCCACCGTCGCCGTGAAGGCCATCGCAGGTGTGCTGAAGCCCTCATGACAGATCCCCACGGGCACGGGTGTCCACCGCCGTATGGTCTATCGAGCTGGAGCCTGGCTACAGGCCGAGGAGGTCATCAGGCGATCAGGTCAGATGCGTGCCCGTCCATGACGAGACGCACGTCACCGTCGTCGATGACGTCGACCAGCTCATCGATATGGGGCACGGCGTACATGACTCACAAAGACGTCTCCGGGCACCACACCAGAATCAGCTCCTCCGAGTTCCAGCATGAAGATCAATAACCCCGCCCTCACCGCTCAGATCCTCGTCGCCGTAGCACGTGCTGCAGCGCCGCCTAGCTCCTGGCTGCTACACGATGCAGGAGTCCTGTCATCGACCTGCTCCCTGGTGAGCGCGAGCACTGGATCGGCAAGCTCTGCTAATCCCCTCATTTCCCTCTCTCTCATGAGCCAGCCTATGCTTGAGTGCCCGTCACTTGGGACGTCGATCCATCATCTGATATCTTCGTGCGCGGTATCGCTGGTACGGCCTCCTCTTCGCCCTCTGGGCATCCTGATCCTCAGCCCCGATGATCGGGAGCGCATCTGGGGAAACGCGAGCGCCTGCCGGAGGGGTGGATGAACTCCTCTCCTATCTATGTCGTCCTCGGCACCGTCATCGGGGCGCGGCTGCATGTCCTCTTCTACAATCCCTCCTACTACCTCGCCCACCCTGGGGATATCCTCAGGGTGTGGGAGGGTGAAAGCGCGAGCCACAGGGGACCATCCAGGATCATCCTCGCCGCGCGATACTCTCGCGCCGTGTGACGAAGTCCATCCTCTGGGACGCTCGACCCGTCTGGCTGCCCCACCAGGGCTGGCTGCGGCGCTCACATCCGCATCGCGAACCTGATGAATAGCGAGATCTTCGCCGCCCGACCGATGCGCCTATGGGGCTTCACATCTTCCCTCGCGCCTCGGAGTTCGCTGGCTACGCTGAGCGCGGTATGGCGTCCCCGCCTGCCACCGGCACAGATCTACGGAGCCTGGCTTACCTCCTCGTCTTCGCCCTGTATATACCTACTGGGTGCGTGACGCTGCTCGCCGCTTCTCGGGCCTCATCTCGGCTGCTTCCTGACGGGCGTCTTCGGCTTCCGCTTCTTCGTCGAGCGCATCAGAACGTGCAGGAGGCTTGGGAGGTCAATATGGTCGCCCAGCTATGGTATCAATATGGGACAGCCTTGCTTAGCATCCCCTTCATCGTAGCGGGCATCGCGCTCATCGTCTACGCTACCGCCATCCGCTCAGTCCCTAAGGCCCCGCGGCAAAGAGAAGCTAACATAGAGGCGCTCCCGAGTCACAGCGACTGCGAGGCGCCCTTCCGCAATCTTATCCATGCTACTGCACCCTATCACTACACTACGGACTATGTGCCAAAGTACCTCAGATCACTGACTCCGTCTACCGTCGGCGTGAACGACCGCATGAAGAGGCGCTTCGAGAACGTCAGGGTCGATCCCTCAGGCGTAGCTTTACGCGCTCATCGTAGACGAAGACGACCTCGTCGATACGGTCGACGTCTGCTGCTCGGATCGTCTTCTTTACAAGCTCGACCTCATCCTGCAGAGACGCCCGTGGACTATCTGATCATCAACCATGGGCCCGACCGGCGAAATACAATCGGTCTCCTGCGCCAGCGCTACCCCGATATGCAGATCGTGGGGAACAAGAAGACCTTCGATATGACTCAGTGGCACCATGGCATCAGCAGGCCTCACGGGGAATCGAGAGTGGCGATGACGCTGCGTATCAGTAGCCATGGAGTTCTGCTTCTGATGGCCCTATGGTACACTGGCCCGGTGATGTTCACCTACGAGCAGTCAACCGCCTCCTCTTCTCGCTGATGCCTTCGGCTCCTTCCAGCACGCTGAGTGGTCATATCGTACACCTCACCCGACCGCCAGTCCTACCTCGATGAGATGGTGCGCTACACTGCGTCATCGGGAAGTACGGCCTTCGTCAAGAAGCGCTGGCCAATATCGACAAGCAGGGCCTCGACATCGAGTATGTATGCCCCTCGCATGGTGTCGTCTGGACGCGTGAGGGCTTTGCCGATGCACGCGGACTCTACGACCGCCTCTCGAGCAACGAGACCGAGGAGGGTGTCGTCATCCTCTACAGCTCGATGTACGGCAATACCGGGCAGCTGGCCGGCATCCTCGCACAGAGCCTCGCTGCCTCAGGCGTGGAAGTCCATCGTCTGTCAGCAGCGTCACCAGGGCGACCCCTCGGTCATCCTGCGTGATGTCTTCCGCTACCGTGGTCTCATCATAGTGGCCCCCTCTGCGGTGAGCTCTTCTCGACAGAACCTCATGAACCTCATCCGCATCCGCGACGTCAAGGACCGCATCTACGCGGCCTTTGGCTCCTATGCGTGGGCTCCCGGCGCCCTCAGGCGCCTCCGTCCCTTCGCCGAAGAGATGAAGTGGGAGGCTGTCGGTGAGGGCTTCGAGCTGAAGATGGCGGACCTTCCTCCGTCATCGGCGCAGCTTGGGACCTCAGCGTGCAGATGGCCGAGCGCCAAAGGCTTAGTCCTCTAATTCCAATTGGCATATCAATCCCATCAAATTTCTAAACACAGATCGCATGCGTCTAATCATCCAGCCCGACTATAGCAGGCATCTCCACGATGGGCAGCGGACTATGTAGTCAGAGGGATCAATGCTGCCGCCCCTACGGCTGCTAAGCCCCTTCGTACTTGGTCTGCCCACAGGCTCCCTCGCCCCCTCGGGATGTATCGTGCCCTGGTGGCTGCTCATCCAGGCCGGGCGTCGCATCCTTCAGCGACGCGTCGTCACCTTCAGCATGGACGAGTACGCGGGTATCCCCAGGATCATCCGAGCTACCACACCTTCATGTGGAAAGAGCTTCTTCAGCCACATCGACATCAGAAGGAGAGCTGCTACATCCTCAACTGGTAATGCCACCGACCTCGAGGGCCGGTGTGCTGCCTACGAGAAGCGATCTCTGCGCGCTGGTGGTGTCGAACCTCTTCCTCAGCAGTATTGGTCCCGACGGGCACATCGCCTTCAATGGGCCAGTCTTTCGTGACCTCACGCACCCGTAGAGACCCTCACCACCGACACCATCATCGCCAACAGCCGCTTCTTCGATAGCGGCGTGAACAAGGTGCCTAAGACCGCCCTCACCGTCGGTCGGTGCAGCGTGCCGTCATGGCTGCCCGTGAGGTGCTGATCTCGTCAACAGCGCGGCAAGGCTCATTGCCTGCAGCAAGCCGTCGAGGCTGTGTGAACCAGATGTGGACGATCACCGCTCTGCAGCTCCACCCCAGAGGCATCATCGTCTGTGACAGAAAGCTGCCCATCGAGCTCAAAGGTCGGTGACAACTACTTCAGGATATCGAGCGCCTCTGGGCTCTCGCTCCCCCTAAGCACAAAAGGCCTCCGCCCCCGACTCTCTCAGGTAGTCGTGGGGCGTGAACTCCGCACTACTGCTGTCAGTGGCGCCTTAGATGCGGCGGCGGCGGATGAGTATCGTGCAGCGGCGTCGGGCTGTCGGCGCGAAGGCGTCAGCTCGGCGCTATCCTGATGCGGGCTTGGCGCGCGGGGCTTCCGGGACGCAGAGTTGCGGCGGGTGATCTGCGCGGCGCCGATCTCCCGACCGAGTGCCTTGAGCTGGGAGGAGGCGAAGGGATGGGCCGCCTCGACAGCGAAGGCGCCCAGGAAGGGCGCTTCCGAGGGAGCGTGTCTGCCGTGTGGGGTGGCTATTGGGGTGCAGGGCTTCGGGGCCGTAGACGGCGCCGATACTGCGGTAGGCCCGTCTTCATCAGGGCGTGAGGGCTCGAAGGTAGGCGCGGGGCTCGGCATGGTGTGGCTGGGCGCTCTCCTCGTAGCTTGGGGCTTCGGGGAGGATGAAGAGCGGGTGTAGGCTGCGTGGGGTGGAGAGTCTTGAGCGACGAGGTCACCGCCTCGGGCTTCGCTTCGCCCGATAGCCTCCAGCAGGTCGATGAGGAGGAGGAGTCCCTTGAGCTTCGCCACGCACGGAGACGACGTGGCTCCGCACGCCAGCGACGGGCGGAGCGTATGCACCACATCGAGCATCGAGGAAGCTTGACGAAGGCGGGAAGGCGAGGAGAGCTCACGATAAAGGCGTGAAGCTCGGGGAGGCGTGTGTGTAGGCTGGGCTCACAGTCCTCGATGGCGTGGAACTCTACGCGATCGTGTCCTCGCCCTCTCTGCGGGCGGGATCGAGGTAGATGAGGTAGGCTGGTGCGTGGAGATGAGTTCCCTCAGCTGGGATCGACTCACCGTGGATGAGCTGGAGCTTCGCCTCGGGGAGTAGGCGAGAGGATTTCGCTCGTGCTGCTGCGACGGGGTCTGCCTGGCTCGACGTAGATCACCTGCCCCGTGACAGCTCGTGGTGCCCAGAAGTCACACCGAAGCCTCCCGTCGGGTCGATGAGGCGGTCGGTAGGCGTGGCGAAAGCGCGCCTTATGGCGGGCGGCCTCTTCGCTCGACACTGCTCCAGCGTCAGTGATGAGGAAGGAAAACCCCAGCCGTGTGCCAGCTGGGGAGCTTCCTTCGGAGGCTGACTCTGCCGTCCGCTCGCAGGGCAAGCGCTGTGCGCTCCTCGCGAGTGATCCTTTGCCGAGGAGGATCCTGTCGAGGATGTGCCCCGATGGGTCTCCTGCAACGAGAAGGGATATGGTGTATGAAGTCGAGCTGTAGCGACACGACGGGTTAGCTTTCTTCGTGACTTGGATGCGGATCTTAGCCGTGGGCGGGCCCTTAGCTGAGACGGAGGATAGCTTCGCCAGCCTTCTCACCACTCTGTACGGGGGCTGCAGGCTGACCGCTGAAGGCGTGGTGCTGGGGAGCAGGTGGAAGGCATCAAGTGAGGCCAGGATTGCCCGACGCAGCAGCACGGAAGAGCCTGCACCCGTGACAGCAGACTGCAGGAGGCGTGCGTCATCGGGGATGAGGTTGCCGTCCTTGTCTACGACACGTACCGTGACGAAGGCGATATCCTTGCCGTCGGCGGTGATGCTCGTGCGGTCGGCGATGAGCTCGGTGATGGGACGACCAGCGGTGCGGACGACCTGCTCGGCGACAGCCTTGCCAGACTGATCATGAGGCGACGACCTTGACTTCACCTGAAAGCTCATTGCTTCGTGTCCATCCATCAGGCGGTAGCGCTTCCTGACGGGTGAAGGCCTCTTGGCTCTCCTTGTTCTCCGTAGCGTCGATGGTGATGCTGGTATCCTTCTTCTGGCGACCCTGGCTCTTGCCGTTGATGAAGAAACTCAGCCTCAGGGGTGGTTGGTGTACACGAAGATGGGGTTACCTGTCGCTCGCGCCCTGGCCACGTCCAGTGGGGAGGATGTGAAGCGTCTCAGCGTCCTTGTTCAGTACTGCGTGAGAGATAGAAGCGGTCCTTGGGGATCCCTGCCAGGTCGATAGCACCGAAGAGCGAGGTGGCTGGGCCATTCGCTGTAGTAGAGGTAGGCTCACCGAGGTAATCGATACCCGTCAGATGGATTCGCCCATACTCCAGTCGTGGTCCTCCTGACGGATGAAGTCATCCTCAGGGAGGTTGCTCCAGCCGCAGTGCTCGACGTCGTGGCCAGACTGATGGTCAGGGTGCTTCGCCATGCTCTTGCGTACGACGGGAACTTATACACCGCGCAGAGCTCACCCGTGGAGCAGGTCTCGGGCCGAGGAGAAGCCCTGCAGTAGGACCTTGTGTGCGGTGTCGTAGAGGAAGGACGGTGGTTGAAGCCCGGGATGTCAGAGGGTACCAGCCATACCGCTCTTCCAGCACACCGAGGGATTGTCCATACCATTGGTGACGGGGCGCGTGGGGTCTTCGCGGTGGCAGATCTCCTGCTGAGGCGGTAGGCGAGCAGCGCCTTCGAAGCTGGGCTGCTCGGGGACTTCGTTCCCGTCTCCCTATGATGACCGAGGGCTGTTGCGGAACTGGTGGATGAGGTTCGTGAGGTCACGCTCATGCCACTCGTTGAAGTCAGGTTAGCAGCCGTTGGGGACCTTGGGCTGGGCCCATGAGTCGAAGCTCTCTGCCATCAGCGCATACCCATCTCGTCACGAGACGGACGAACTCAGGTGCGGGCATGTTGTGCAGTGCGGATGGCATTGACGCCCATATCACCATCTGGCGGATCTGGCGGCGCATGCAGCCTCGTTGATCAGCGGCACCGAGAGGGCCCAGGTCGTGGTGGGGCAAGCGCCTTGGAACTTCAGCTTGACCGTTGAGGAAGAAGCCTTCGCCCGCCTTCAGTTCGATGGAGCGGATACCGAAGGTCGTGGTGTCGCGGTCAGTACGTCGCCATCGCTTAGCTCGACGACATGCTTGTAGAGGGTGAGGCTGGTTGATGTCCCAGCAAACTGGGGCTCCTGGAGCTCAAAGCCCATATGGCAAGTGTTCAGCACTAGAGCTCTGGATCTCCTCTTCGCACTGTGCGACGACCTTGCCAGCAGGGGAGGGCTGGGTCGTCACCTGTAGAGGACGGCCCAGCGAGCGAGCTCATCCTGCGATGCGTGTACGGACATCACGCGCGTGGCTTGCCTTGGCTGTGTCTGGATCTGTGTGCCCAGAGGGACGTAGACGGGAGGTGATGGTGAGGTGCACGTTGCGGTAGAGCCCTGCGCAGGGTACCAGCGGCTGCTCTCGTGCTTGTTCTCGAGGCGGACGGCAAGCGTGTTTAACGCGCCGGGACGAACGTATGGGAGTGATGTCGAAGGCAAACGTGTTGCCAGCCATAGGGCGCAATGCCGACCTCCTTGCCGTTGACGTGGGACGCGGGCGTAGCTCATCGCGCCATCGAAGCGGAGGAAGACACGGCGGTCACCGAGGTCTTGAGGGATGTGCAAGTGCAGGCGGTGCCAACCCCTACGAAGGGAAGGCCACCGGTACGACCAGCATGCTCCATAGCTTCCTTCTGACCATCCTGTTGCGATAGCCAGATGCACTTGTCGTTCTCAAGCTAAAAAGGGCCCGTAGATCGCAGTCGTGAGGACGGTGACACAGCTCCACGCTGTCGTTGTAGTCAGGGGTGGAAAGGAAGCCTGGTCCTGGCGGGTGAAGCGCCACCCCTTCTCGAGGAGAGCTCAGAGTCGCTGGGCCTGTAGCTGGTGGCTGAGGCGGCACATAGCGCAAGGGTACATGCAGATCGTCGCTTCATGTGAGATGAGTATCTGTATTTCTATATAATAATGTACATGGAGAGAAGATGCGCGAAGTGGGCTCAATCTCAAAAAGTCAAAGATAAGCAAAAAGAGCCCCGACCAGCTGCCCGTATACTCTCGGATAAGCGAAGAGCCCGCCATCCTGTCGGATAGAAGTAGCGTAGGCGTGAGGACAGGAGCTATTTCCCCTCCGCCTACGCATCTATGGATACTGTTGCCACGGTCCTGTCCCCCTACTTATTGAGCTAAGGTATCGCTCGACCAGCTCCCCGATACGCCCCTGAAGAGACACACAAAACCCTTCGCCTTATCGTAGGTATTCCTCTTATGCAGCGGGAGGAAAGTGTTCTTCTTGCGAAGGAAAAAGCACTAACTCGTAATTGCTTTTCCTCTGTCCATGCACGTGTCTTAAGACCAGGCACACAAATCCAAATATCCACGTACGTAGATATTAGAGCCACGTGCGTAGATCCCAAACTTATCTGCCACTCGTCACAACTTTTATCCTACGCTGGCATACTTCCAATAGGGTCAGCAAAAGCTATAGCTTCACTGCTATATGGAGTCAACAAAGCTATATAGTTTCTTTCGCTATCTAGCTCACCCACGCGCCCATACACCGATATGAGAATATTGCCAAGCCACCTCTTCATTACTCATTCCTTCTTTCCTCAAAATCGGAGCCTTTAGGCACGAGAAGATCGAAGGAGGAGATTACAAGCTGTGAAAGATGGCCTTGCCGCAACGGTCTTATCGGTAGTCATGATGCTGTTCTCGGGTTGATATCTTGGGGAAACGAGGCTCTGCTATCTGCTCTCTGTATTTAGTATCTCATGAGAGGTTCCAAACCTCCTCAGAGTCCGATGGTATCGATCCTTCCCCAAGGGCGTCGGTGTATGTCAGGCATAGTCAGTCGAAGACGATGTTACTGGGTATAAGGGTCATCTGTGCTTAGAGTCTATTCTCTCCTCTTGATTTTGTCTGGGTCGCTACTAGGAGTTACGGGCAGGGTGGTCATTCCCCAAGATCTCCCACTGATATCTACGTGGGAGTAGAGCCCTTAGGATCTATATGTGTGACGGATGGCCCATATAGGCATCTGCAAGGTCAGAGGTAAGCACATCTTGCATGGCTCTCAGTGGCCTCATCGGAAGGACTGTAGTGCTGTGGGTGATGACGCCGCCATAGTAGAGCTCTGTAGACCGCCTCTTTCTTTCCTGATTGACCGCCTGGTGATGGTCCTCATCGTCTTGATGGTACTCTGCAGGAGCGGATAATCTTTGGGGTCGAAAGGTCGTCCCAAAAGGGTCCCTAGCAAGGGTGTGCAGTGAGCACTCTTAAGCTTGAAGCAGTAGAGCGGTAGCCTGCGTGCTGCTCCACATGTCCTCTGTCCTTGGCAGATAAGATCGATGGAACGGCAGCTCTCCCTGATCTTGCTCGACAGGGAGGTCTGCTCCTGGCTGCTCGCCAGCTTCATAAAGTCCTGGATGTACCCAGCGCCCTTGGGACGTGGGCTCTTTCTCCCCTGCGGCGAGTGCGTCGAGAAGTACTCTTGGTGTCCCTTGTCACAGCCTGTCTGGGCGTAGTCTTGGATGCAGATGGATGCTGCTCCCTCTTCGGTATGGAGAAGATGGTGTGCTGGCGGAAAGCACGCCCTCATGGCATGCGCCAGCCATAGACAGGATCATCGAATGCGAGAGGCTTAGTAGAAGGATCTCCTTGTCTGGTAGCTAAGGATGGGAGGCTCTCTCGCTGGAGGTCATCGTTGGCTTTGAGATACTCCTGCTCCTCTATGGAAATACTTCTTGGCCAGTGCAAGCTCAATAGGGTGGCATGGTGGGGGCTCCCATCTCTGGGTTTGTGTGCTCGACTGACAGTCGGTGGGTGACGCTGCCTTGGGCCTTTCCCAGTGACATAAGAAAACCAAGAGGCATAGAGACCTCAGTAAGTCCTACACAAAAATCATCGTTGAGTCTCGGCGTCTTATCCATCGCATCATCTCGATGCGTGGGGCAGCGCACGCTATCGCTTAGGTCAATGGAGGGATCAGTAGCGGATGGTAAGGTGGTCGATCTTTGATGTGCTCTCGGACGAGCTTCTCGCATCGAGAAAGCTTCTTCGGAATATCTCTTCGAGAAGGTCCGCGTGCTCCTCCAGTGAAAAGGAGCGCAAGACTTTGGGCTTGTAGTTGGAGCGAGTGAAGTCCAATAGCTCGGCTATGTCTGGGTCTTCCTTGTTTATGCGTACCCGCTCTGTGATGCGCTGTATCAGGTCTTCGTTTATGAGGCAAAGAGTACCGCGGACTTCGAACCAGCGAGTCTCGTCTCGTGATGCACCTTTCTCAGCCAAGTGGCAGGCTTCTTCTTTTGGTGGTAGCCTGCCCAGACCGTGCAGGGCGAGGCAGCTCTCTCTCTTCCAGTTATTTGACTGCCTTCCATAGTGTATTCTTGAAGAACTTCTGACTTCATCTTGAGGTCCAGTAAGATAAAGAGGGAGATATGCTTCATATATCGAAATGTCTCTCGTGGTAGCCGCCGAGAGTCTAATCGTGGGTGCCTATAAGGGAAGTGGCTACTACCCTCCCTCATCGAATATCGACTATCATAAAATGGCCAATAACCACCTACATGTTAGGCGAGTGTCTTGTGGCAGGTGCAGGCGCGATGGTAGGGCGGATGGCAGGACTGATAAAACAGAAAGCTCCGCCATCCTGTCGGATAACGGGCTCTACTTCTGAGGGTTCCTGGCGGAATCGAACCGCCGTAAACGGTTTTGCAGACCGAGTGCTAACCACTCGAGCCAAAGAACCCTGTGTGGTTTGCGCTTGCAAAGTAGCTAAATTCCTCCCATATACAAGCCTGAGGCGCCGAGCCCTGTGCTCAGGGGTGGTATAAAAAGCAAGATGCACATCTCAGAGACGCGCATCTTATAACACTGTAGTCAGCGTGAGAGCGGAAGAGCGGGCTCAAACCGACCCTTGGCTTGAAGGCTAATGCTCTATCAGCTGAGCTCTTCCGCATTTCCTGATGACGGAAAGGGTGGGCAGTGATGGATTCGAACCACCGAAGGCGTAAAGCCAGCTGAGTTGCAGTCGGCCCGTTTGGCCCTCTGGTAGCTGCCCTTACCTGTTCTTTGCAGTGCAAAGGTGCAAACTATTTCTGAACTGTGCAAATGGGACGGCTATCTTCAGTGCGGTCTCCCTGCTTCGGCACCCTTGTTGCCCAAACGACCGCCTGCTCGCTCCTCCGCCTGCTCCATCGTTTCGGTCGTCAGGACGCCGAAGATGACGGGTGCAGGAGTCGTGCGGAAGCCATGCGCCGTGGTCATGTTCAGCTGAGATATGCCGAAGGTCACACCCTGACAGATGTAGTCGAAGTGAGGGTGTCCCCACGGACGACACAGCCGATAGCGATGACGGCATCCACACCATCATTCAGCAAGCGCCCGATGCATTGAGCGAGCTCGAGGCCTGGTACTCGGAAGGCCGTGATCTTCTTCGCCTCTTGCTTGCGGAGCGCCGAGGCGCCCTCGAGCAGAGTTCGTGATGTTGTTCCACTCCGCTACAGCGATGCCGATGTGCAGCTTCCCCCAGAGGACGGGGCTGTGGTGGAGGATTGGATATGAGTCTATCGTGGACATGGTCTATGTGCGAGCGGACTACTTGCCCTGAGCCTGGGCGCGCAGGAGGTCAGCCTCTGCGCTTTCTGCTTCGGTGGTGTAGTACTTCGTCTTGACCTCGTTGTGAGAGGCGATAGCCTTGTCGTGCTTGCCGAGCTTCTCGTAGACGTGACCAGCCTTGATGGGGGAGCGGCTGGGAGAGATCGCATCGCTGGGAGCAGCCTTGGCAGCAGCTTCGTAGCTCTTGACGGCTATCTTCGAGCTTACCGAGGCTGTGCGAGGCAGTCACCGATCATGCGACTGTACCGAGGGGCGACGACGGTCTCATCAGCGGAGAACTGCGCTCAGCCAGGCTTCCTGATGCCTACCCTGGTCGCAGAGGCGAGATACCGCCTTAGGCGTGAGCGAGGTTAGCTGCGTCCAGTGCCGGAGAAGTTCTTGGCGATGGCTGAAGCCTGCGCACCAGCACCCCTGACCCGCCGAGGGCGAGGCTGTCCTGCCAGCGATGGGCTATCTTCTGCTACGAACTATCTGTGCGGTAGCCTTCTCAGCCTTGGGGACTTGGACGAAGCGGTGGTAGCGAAGATGCCGGAGCGACGATGACGACAGCCGCTACTGCGATGATGATCTTCTTGCCGTGGCGCTCGAAGAAGGTTCACCCTTCAGTACCTTCTCATCGATGGTGTCGAGGGCGTCGTGCTCTGGGAGCTCGTGATGTGACATACGTATTTATCTTATTTGTTGTTGTTCGCTATATCAGTGGGGCAAAGAGATACGACTTTTTCAGGCAACCTGGCCGCCCCGCAGGGCCCTGCAGCTCGCTGGGGTGCAGGGCTCTGGGTAATCTACTCTGTTATTATATATGTGGCTTAGCAGTAGGGCCTCCATCTCGGCTACCTTCTCCTCGAGGCACTCGAGTGGCGGGCTGAGCGCGTGTGCGCTGGAGGTTGTGCTTGGGAGGTGGATCTTGAAGTGAGGTGTCTCCGTTGAGGGTAGTCGACGAGGAAGCGGCTGCCGTCTGCATGTGGTCATCAGACGACCGCCATGAGCGATGAGGCTACGCTCGGTGGGCGTGAGGAACTTACCCGCCGTGGAGATAGCCCTCGACGAGGCCTTGTAGATCTCCATATTCACACCGATCTTCGAGAGGTCTGCTTCATCTTCGGGCGCGAAGTTCCGCCCGTACGGATGAAGTCACCCGTCGCTGAGGATGAAGCCGGGCATGACGGTATCCCGGTCGACGACACAGAGTACAGCACCCGACTTATCGAAGAGGACATTGTCGACCTTCGTGTCACGCAGTGGATGGTGCGCTGAGCTTGCCCTCAGCATGGAACTTCTCTTGGATGAGCATCGAGTCGGCGCGGCGGTCGATCTCAGCGAGGATATCCTGTACCTCGGCGACACGGCCAGCGGCATCAGAGGCGACAGCGTCACGGAGCTGCTGCAGGCGGAAGGAGCATGCTGTGAAGTTCTCAATAGTCTACCGAGACGACCCTCGGGGATGACGGAGAGATTTCTTCGAGACGACCGAAGGCAGCACCTGCGTGGTGGGCAGCCGTGAGGTGAGCTCACTCATGCTCGTGCTCTCGGGGATGAAGCGGCAGACGCGCCAGTGGTTCTCCCCGTCATGGTAGTGGTTCTTCTCGAGGCTCCTCGAGGTTGGGAAGAAGTAGAAATTGCTACGCTCTGCTGCAGGGTCACCCTCTGCTTCGAGGCGCTCGCATCGTGTCAGATACTGATGGCGACGTTGCGCTGCAGGACCTCAATACAGGGGAAGACCAGGTGGTTCACGCGCTGCGGGATCCAGCGATGGTGTCCCTCGCGGTCAGAGACGACATAGGTGTCGTTGATGTGTCCATTGCCAAAAGCTTCATCTCCCCGATCTCGGTAGGTGAGACGAACTTACTGATGATACTCCCATATTTGGGTTGTTCGTGTATTGATGAGACACAAAGATACTACAGCCTATCCCCACGCCAGCGGACTGACGTGGGGATGAGGTGTATGTTAAACCAGGTCTTCGTTGCGACCGGTGCCGTTGGCGAGTGGCTCGCTCTTGAAGCGGTAACCTACGCCGGCGAAGAGCGAAGCGTTCTTGTGGCTGGTGTGTGATGGGGTCGCTTGAGCGTTGACCAGACCGATATCGCGGTACCGAGACGGTAGTAGCCTTGCTGTATTCGATAGCAGCGAAGCGTTCGGACACTATCGAAGCGCTTGTAAGCACCAGCCTTGAAGGCATCGAGCTTACCCGTGGTAGAGATACCGTAGGCGAACGAAGGACCAGCTTCGACAGATACAGCGGGTTGTCGCCGAGACCTACGCGGATACCGAGGTCAACAGGTACGCTGATGTAGTTGAGGCCGTAACCATTGCCGTTGCCATGCCCTGAAGCCTTCCTGACGGAACGTCACCCCAGGAGCGAGTATACGCCGAAGCGAGTTCGATTTCGGCGGCAGCAACGCTGGCGCGGAAGCCCGTGCGGACTTAGAGTCAGCGGTGACGCTACCTTGCTGATACCGCGGGCGAAGTTGGCACCTGCTTCGATACGGGTTGATGGCCGTCTGAGCCTGCGAGCAGAGCACGCCTGCAACGAGGCGAAAGGCGGCGACAAATAGCTTCTTCATATTCGTTTCTTTCTATGTTAGGGACCACGGCAGCAGGCCGTGATCAGGCTGATAAGTTAGATATATTTAACGATGTGCAAATGTTCTTCAACTATTCAGCCTCGGATAGAGCGTCTTTGCGTCATCCTATCGTATAGGACGGCTGGGATAATCAAGGGGTGGGAGGTGAGGTGCTTGCCCTCTGGGAGTGATGTCCTTGGGAGGGGTGGTGTGAAACTATATGGTCGCTGAGTCAATACTGCATGGGTGCGTGGTGGAGCTATATAGGATGTGAAAAGCTATGTAGCTCTGGGCTGATTCCTATATGGCATTGTGAAGTGACCTCTGTGGGTCGTTGCTCGCGTAGGGATAAAAGATTGTGGACGAGTGGCAGATAGTTTGGACTACGTACGTGGCTCATAATATCTACGTACGCGGATAGTTGGATTGCGTGCCTGGTCTTTACAAGACTACGTACATAGACAGAGGAAAACCTCTGATGAAGGCGCTTTTCCCTTCACGAGAACGATGCTTTTCCTCCGCTGCATAAGAAGAATACGCGCGATATGGCGAGGCTTGTGTATCTCTTCGGAGGTATATCGGAGCTGTATTGAAGATCAGTCGCTTATGCCTCGATATGGGAGCCGTGCGCTGGGTGGAAAGGAAGACGACGGGCAGAATTTGAGTACCTTTGTTTGGGTGCTTATACATCCGTGGAGTGGTGGCTTGGGCTTCGGTAATGAAGCCCTTCTGAGCCCTATTGAGCGGCTACAGAGCAGCTATCCCTCCCATAGGCACCACCCGCTTTCGGTAGAGTCCTCCGCTGGCAGATCCCTTGTCCTCGGTGCGTCTCCGATACATTATATATAAGGAGAGCGGATGCCCGAAGCGCGGCCTTGCTCCCTAAGCGAAAACGATAATCAGTGGACTATAAGACCACAACGGCAATCTCGGCTGCTGTGCGATGACCCCGAGGCTTGAAGCTGTGACAGAGACCAGATGGCTCCCTACGACTGGCTGAGCGATATCCCCGAGGTCACTGCAGGCTCCGATCTGGTCAGGTGCAATTCAAGAATACCGCACAGGAACTATCTCAATACCGAGCGGATCGACCTCTACAAAGGTGATATCGTCGCCGTCAGATCGACGACGGGGCACGGCATCGGCGAGGTGACCTCGGGTAAGCTCGCGGGCGGCGATGAAACCATCGCTACCGCCCCGACGAAAGGGCGGTTCCTCCTCATCTACCGCGTCGCCCGCCCGGTGACCTCGAGCGCTGGGAGAAGCCAAGCGCCGTGAAGAGAACCGACGATGATCGAGGCTCGACCAGATCGCCTCTTCGCTGGGCCTCGACGCGAGATCGGGGACGTCGAATATCAGGGCGATGGCAATCAAAGGCGATCTTCTACATCGGCTGACGGACGTGTGGACTTCGCCAGCTCGTCCGTATGCGCGATACCTTCCACGTGCGCATCGAGATGCAAACAGATCGGTGCTCGCCGAAGGCGGGCCGTATCGGGTATCGGCCCTTGCGGCCGCAGCTCTGCTGCTCCTCTTGGATGACGACCTTCTCCTCAGGTAGTACGAGGGGCTGCCCGTGTGCAGGATATCACGATGAACCACAGGAAGCTCACGGGGCGGTGTGGGAAGATCAAGTGCTGTATGAACTTTGAGGGTCAATGCCTATGCCGAAGCTCGGCGCAGCCTGCCCGACCGTGGTCGTCCTCGAGACCAGCTCCGAGCTACTATCACTTCGAGACCGAAATACTTCCAGCGTCAGGTCTACCTATAGCACGGTGCGCATGCTCCCGGTACGTCTGTGACGATCTCCGCCGAGCGCGCCTTTGAGGTCATCAGCCTTAACCGCCGTGGTGAGCGCCCCGAGCACCTCGAGGCCGTGCAGGCGAAGCGTCGCTCCCTCGCGCTCAACGATATCCTGCCGACAGACAGCCTGACGCGCTTCGACGAAGCGCCGTGGTGGTCATGCCGTGGTGGCGACTCCCGTGGTAGCCCGTCGTAGCGGTGACCAGCGCGCTCGCCGTGAGCGCTCGGCTCGCCCAGTGATGAGGCGGGTAGAGGGCAATGGCAATGGCGGAGAGCGTCCTCAGGTACGGCAGTTCCGTAGCCCTCGCCTCCTCGCACGGAGTCCACGGGTGAGGTGGGCAGCAGCTATCCACCGCCCACGTCCCGGACCTCAGGCGAGACAGGGATAGATGCGCACCCTTCACTACATTATTATATAGGGGCGTCACTGCGACGTACACTCCTCGTCCTCTCCTTCTTCCCCCTCGTGGGTGTCAGCGGAGACGGGTGGAGCGGAGTTACTATGCCTTCGAGCAGCCCGCTGGTGGCGTGTGGAAGCCCCGCACGACCTGAAGCTTTGACCTCCTCTTCCCCGATCGACGACGACCTTCTCGGTGAGATCGTCCTGCGTATGGATAGCCGTCTCGGTCGCCCTCGAGCGCGTATGGAGAGTACGAGCTCCGACAGGATGAGACGATCCTGCGGCGCGACACGCTGCAGGTGAACTTCCGCGGCGACGGCTGGAGTTGGAAGCGCCTGGGCGCTGTATCACAGTTCGTCCTGCCGTTGGCACGCCCTTTGCCCGCTCCTACGCAGGCCTCTTCTCTCTGGAGGTGCGTCCGCTGGATGCCATCCCACTCAGTGGGTGGCCGCTATCAGGCTCCACACCCGCAGAGCTACGGGCGGTAGTAGCTATCAATTGAATATGAGGCGGTAGGGGTAGCCCCGACGACCGCCTCCATACCTACACATAGAATGAGCAAACAGAATAAATCTGACGAAATGTCACCCGAAGAACTGCAGACTGCTCCCTGCCCTTACTGGGTGCCTACGGGAGGATGAGAACCTTCTTGCAGAAGCCCGAGGAAGAGGCGAAGGTTCCCTCTCGCCCTGCGCCAATATGTCCATCTTCCCCAGGCACGGTGGTGCCCATCCTCGTGGGACGCAGGGAGTCGATGCAGGTCATCCGACGGTCGAGATGCGATCGCTGCTTCGGTGTCGTCGCAGCGTGATGTCCAACGTCGAGATCCTGGTCTCAGCGACCTCTTCACGGTAGGTACTATCGTCGAGGTCCTCCCAGATCGTCGAGCTGCGCGGTGTGAGCTCTCTGCCATCCTTCGTGGTCGTCAGCGCTTCAGTCTCAGGAATCTGACCATGGACGATCCCTATCTCATGGGACGTGTCACCTCCTCGAGGATAGCCTCCCGCAGCAGAAGAAGAAGGAGTACAAGGTGACGGTGGAGCTCATCCATAGAGCGCACTCTGCGAAGCTCTTGGATCGTCTGGCGCCCGAATGCCCCAATGAGCTTCGCGACACGATCCGTGGGCTGAAGAGTCGTGCCTATATCGTTCATCTGGCGGGCTCACTCCTTCAGCTCAACATGGAGGATCGTCAAACTCCTCGAGATGGATAGTATCTGACCGCGGTCTGTATACTCGGTCGTCTGCATGATCAGATCTCTGAGTCCTCGCTGCGTGAGATCCTCAACCACCACGCCGTGAGATGGATCAGCAGCGGCGTGAGTGCTTCCTCCAGCAGCAGATGCGTACCCATCAGGAGGACTCGGCACCAGCCCCAGCGCTGATGACGAGATCGAAGAGCTTCGCAAGAAGGGCAAGGAAAAGCTCTGGGCGACCGTAGCTGAGATCTATGAGAAGGAACTTATGAGACCGAGCGCCTCAATCCGCAGACCCCGACTTCTCGATTCAGATGCAGTATCTGCGCACGATCCTCGAGGCTGCAGGGGGTCTTCAGTCAGGATAACTTCGACCTCAAGGGCGCGAAGAGATCATGACCGCGAGCACTATGGCTCGACCGCGTCAAAGGGCGTATCCTCGAAACATCTGGCGGTGCGCTGAAGCTCAAGGGCGACATGCAAATGTCCCATCACTCTGCCTCTATGGCCCTCCAGAGTGGTAAGACCTCCCTCGGGCGCTAGCATCGCCAAGAGCCTCGGCCGTGAAAGTACGTGCATATCTCCCTCGGTGGGGTGCATGAGTGGGGCCGAGATCCGCGGATCACCGCCGTACCTATATCGGTGCGATGAGCGGCCGTATCATCGAGAGCCTGCAGAAGGCTGGCGTCGAACCCCGTCTTCGTCCTCGACGAGATCGATAAAGCTCGCTGACGACCATAAGGGCGACCCCGCATCGGCTCTCTTGAGTCCTCGACCCGAGCAGAATACCGCCTTCACGATAACTATCTCGACATCGACTACGACCTCTCGAAGGTCCTCTTCCTCGCTACGGCGAATAATATCTCCACCATCCCTCCGCCCTGCGTGACCGTATGGAGCTCATCGAAGTCACGGGCTATGTCGCAGAGGAGAGCTGAAGAGTCAGCTGAGCGCGCACCCATAGCCAAGGAAGCCACGGGCTCAAACAGGTGGAGATATCCCTTCGCCCTAGTGCCCTCGACACTCATCATCAGGAGTACACCCGCGAGGCAGTGTGCGCTCCCTGACAAACAGATCCTTCGCCGTCATGGAAAACTCGCGAGGCCGCTGCTGAGGAGCAGCTCCCCGAGTCCATCACCCCCGAGCTCGTACGTGAGTACCTCGGCAAGACATCTATTCGCTGCGACAATGATATCAGGGCAACGAGCGCAGGTGTCGTCGTCGGTCTGAGCGGACCAGCGTTGGTGGGAGATCCTCTTCGTCGAGTAGCCTTCAGCCAGGGCGATCAGGTAGCTCATCCTCACCAGTAGCCTCGGTGATGTGATGAAGGAGTCCGCCACCCTTGCTCTCGGCTCCCATCCGTACTCACGCTACAGCTCGGTATCGACCTCCGAGACGCTCAGGATCAAGATCCACATCCACGTGCCCGAGGCGCTATCCCCAGGATGGCCCCCAGCGCAGGTATCACGATGGTTACCTCCTCGTCTCCGCTATGACCCGCCGCCGTGTGCGTGCCCACCTGGCGATGACTGGAGATCGCCTGCGTGGTAAAGGTCCTGCCCGTCGGTGGTATCAAGGAAGATCCTGCCGCTAAGCGCTCAGGCATCACGGATATCATCCTCTGCCGTGAGAACGAGAGGATATCCCCGAGATCAACGAGCACTATCTCGAGGTGAACTTTCACTATGGACGAGATCACCGAGGTCCTCGACTTCGCTCCTGCTCGACGATGTGGATGAGGCAAAATGACCTCTGTGGCTTATGGAAGCCCGTATCAATAGCACCGAGCAGGGTGTGTACTGCATCCTCTGTCCTGTCGGAGCTCTTCTCGAAAGAAGCTCACGACACGGTGCGGCGTGGCGTATCCTCACTGGAGTCCCTCACAGATCAGATCTATATCAAGGCTGAGCGCATCCGTGGTATCAGATGCGGGCATGCTGCACGTCGACAGGGCATCGACTGAGTTCATCGGCATCGTCCTTCTGAGGCTCATCAGCAGTCAGCTCGAGCGTGGGCTGTCTCAGCCCAGATGAGGCGTGGAGGCGCTCGAGGGCCTATGATCGCTGTGCGGAGAAGACCCTGCTTAATGCTGTGTGAAACCGACTACGGTGGTGTGGCGCAATATGCGGTGACCTCGATGATCGACCTCATCCTCTCGAGATCCATCGCACCAAGCAGATCGAGGATCTGGAGGGCGAGGACCTTCGTCTCGGAGGGGTGTCAGGCTAACTATATGGATATGGTGAACTACGCCATCTTCTGCCTCATCAAGCTTACCCTCCCCGCAGCGTGATCCGATGCGTCATACCCTCACCGAAGTAGCCCGCGTCATCGTAGGGCTCGTCTTCGTGGCCTCTGGCCTTCTGAAGGCATCAGTCCCGTGGGTACCGCTGAAGATCTCGCGGTATCTCACCCCCATCCTCAGCCTGCAGCAGCGGGTGCCGAGACGCTCACGCTGGCGTGTCCTTCGTGTGGCTCCAGGGTTCCTGCTCAGGGCTTTCCTGCTATGGGGAGTGTACCGCAAGTTCTGCGCGCGTCTCCGTGCTCTTCATGCTGGTGATGACGGCCGTGACGCTCTACCGCTCATCGCTAGCCCATCTCGACTGCGGTTGCTTCGGTGATGCGATCCAACTGACCCATCTGGAGAGCTTCCTGAAGAACGTCGTTCTCCTCCCGCTCTCCATCCTCGTCCTGCGCGATGCTCCGGCGCTGCGCACCTCTATTCGCTGCGTGAGCGCTGGGTGCCTGCCGTGCTCTCTGTCGTCAGGATCATCTACTTCATGGCGGAGAACCGTCGCACCTGCATTGACTGCGCCCCTGCCGTAGGGACGAGCCTCCGTGAGGCCATCGCAAAGGAAAAGAAGCCTCTCGCAGCGTGTGCTCCTCGGCTGCAGAGTACATCTACTCGAAGGACGGCAAGACGAGGCCTTCGAGCCTCAGCCCTCCCCGATAGCGCGTGGACCTTTGTCCGAGGCGCGTCAGGAGGCAGACCTACAACTACCAAGCCTCGCTACGACTCAATCCTATCGACGGTCTGGGTGGGCCCGTCATCTCGACACTCCTCGACTCGAGGATCACGCTCCTCCTCTCCCTCGTGGCGTACGGCAGGCAAGCCATGCTGTGACGAGATCAGCGAACTCACGAGGGGCCAGCCGCATGGGACTACCCTTCTAGCGTCACCGCCTCGACGAGCGAAGATAGCTCAGTGGCGTTATCTTACAGGAGCCTCTATCCGATGCTCCAGCTCGATGCCGCACTCCGATTACGTACCATCATCCGCTCACAGCCAGGGCTCGTCGTCTGGCGACGTGAATCATCGATAAGCGCGCCTCGCAGACTTCCCCTCCGTCGAGGCGTCAGCGCACCCTCATAGTCTGCCCCAGATGCAGCCTCACGGCCCCTCTGCGACGCGACCCTGCCTCCTCTGGGCATGGGCTGACTTTTCTCTTAGCCTTCCCTCCGCTTTTGGGCAGCTCCTCACCATCCATCTGCACATCAAGAGCACATTTAGACCACAATAATCCTCTTTATACTTACAAGAGAAAAATATCGTCGCCGGTAACTGGAAGATGAACAAGACCCTCAGCGAAGGGATCTCCTTCATCGGCGAACTCAAGAGCTGTACTCGCTTGAAGTCCTCCACTGTGACATCATCATCAATTTCGCCCTTCATCCACCTGCATCTATCGCTAAGGAGGCTGAGAGGTAGCCCCGTAGCTATCGCTGCTGAGAACTGCGCTGACAAGGCTGAAGATGTTACACGGGCGAAGTCTCTGCTGCAGGTCGCTTCGACGGGTGCACGCTACGTCATCCTCAGCCACTCAGGCGCCGTGCTTACTACAGAAGACAGTGCTATCCTCACGGACAAAGGTACGTCTGGCTCTTGCTGAAGGCCTCGCTACTGTCTTCTGCATCGGCGAAGTCAGGAAGAGCGCAAGCTGGCAAGCACTTCGAAGTCGTGAGCAACAGCTCGAAGAAGCCGTATTCTCGCTCTCTGCTGAAGACTTCGGTGAGGTCGTCCTCGCCTGTAGACCCGTCTGGGCTATCGGTACAGGCCTGACCGCTTCCTCAGCTCAGGCTCAGGAGATCCACGCTCACATCCGTAGCCTCATCGCTTCAAGTACAGTGCTCAGGTCGCTGAGGCTGCACGATCCTCTACAGTGGTAGCTGCAATGCTGGCAACGCTGAGCTCTTCTCTCAGCCCGACGTCGACAATTGGTCTCATCGGTGGCGCTTCACTCAGCGTGATAGTTCCTCCCCATCATCGAAGCGTTCAACTAACGCTCCCTCCTCTTTAGCCACCCCTTCCTCGCGAGTGGCTAACTCCTCCTCACGCTCTAACCTCAGCGGGAAACTCGCTCAGACGCATTCAGCTCACGCTCACGCTCCTCGTCACGTGCCTCACCTTCGCCGCGACTCTCGCGCGCAGACTGCCTGAGAAGCTAAGACCGCAACTATCCTCAAGCCCTCGAGCAGATCAATCGGTGAGAGCTTCGTGACGATCATCCAAGACCCCGACCTCCGTGGCGTCATCGGCGCTCCGCTCCCGTGGCTCCTCGGTGCTGGCTCGTGATGGCAGCTACTCCATCCTCTACGGCTACCCAATGTCCCGGGTCTTCACTGCAACCTCCCCAACGCTAAGAGCAGGGCTTATGCTCGTGCCGAGCTATTCGCCGCGTCGCTTCTGCTCAGTAGCTATCACCTTCCGCGTCCCTTCTGGCGCCCTGACCGTCAGTAACTACCTCACAGGAAGGAAGCTCGCTCGGCTCGCGCTCGTCTTATGGATCGCTCTGCCTGCTTGGGGCCGTGGGTCTACGTGGTCGTGAGAAGGTCGCATCCTCAGCACACCGAACCCCATGCCTCAGAAGAATAGCCTCCCCAGTCGTAAAATCACTCACCTTCGTCTCTGAGAGCCGAAGAGGCACCGAAAGCTACTCTGCGCCACCACTGCACGAGATCCTCCGCCTGCTGGGCGAAGATCGAAGCGTGAGGGCCTGGTGAGAGACACCCGGCGCGTCGCTAAGGCCATGCGTTTCCTCACCTCAGGTGCGCTACAAAGACCCGAAGGAGATCCTCCGCTCGGCGATGTTCCGCGGGTATCGTCAGATGGTTATCGTCAAGGATATCGACTTCTACTCGCTCTGTCGAGCACCACATGCCCTTCTTCGGTAAGGTCCTATCGGCTATACTCAATGATACATCACGGGCCTCTAAAAGCTCCCCGTATCGTCGACGTGCTTCGCTCGTCGCCTGCGGGTGCAGGGCGATCTGACGACGCAGATCAAGGACTGCATCAGGAGCCTCAATCCCCTCAGCGTCATCGTCGTCATCGAGGGCACAGCATGTGTGCATGCAGATGCGTGGCGTGAAGCAAATTCCTTTACCACGACCGGTGACTTTACCGGTGCCTTCCGCGAAAGCTAAGACGCGTGAGGTCATGCAGCTCATCACGCACAGCCGCCGCTAGGTATAGCCCCTGTAGCATCTCCTATAAAGGTGCGCTAAAGCGCTCGCGGCGATCCCGTATGGATCGCTGGGGCGACTGTATAATGATGTATTGTGCGGCGGCTTTTACTTCGAGGGCTCTGCGGAAGCGCGGCGAGCAGGCGACGCTAGAGCACCGATGGGCCCTGCACGGTCGCCGAGCGTAGCCGTGCGGATCTGCGTATCGCGCGTCGACGCTCATCGAATAGATGCGTATCCGAGGCCTCGACCTGCTGGGTGGGGTAGCCAGAGAGCATCTGCAAGGCTACCACCGATGACGGGCGCTCGAGGGTTGAGGACATTGATGAGGTTCGCTGCTGCTTACCGAGCTCACGGCCCAGCTCGCTGAGGACCTGCAGGCAGAGCATATCCTCCTGAGCACAGGCGCTGATGAGGGTCAGACATGCGGAGCTCACGGCGCAGTGGACGATGGACGAGAGGACGGAGCTCTCACCAGCGCGGATGCGCTCCTGGATCTTACGACACATAGCCTGACCGCTGACCTCGGTCTCGAGGCAGCCCTTCTTACCGCAGTGGCAGAGGATCTGGTTGTCGAAGACGGAGATGGCCAATTCCCGGAGAAGCCGACTTACCGAAGTAGATCTGCTTGTCCTGGATGATACCGAGACCAGGACCCCAGCTGATATTCACGTGAGAGGACGAGGTTGACCTCCATATCTTTGGTGCATGCCCGAGTGAATTCCCCGAGGCCATGCGCGCGTAATCGTTGTCGATCGAGACGCGCGGGACGAACTTACTGCTGAGGATCTCGGAGAGGGGCGGTCGCCGAAGGATTGAAGAGCTATAGCTGTGCCCTGTGACGGGGTTGATGCGCCCAGGGAGGTTGACGTTGATATTCAGGATCTCCTTGGGCTGGATGCCGTGGCGCGTGATGAAACCACGGATCTCACGGCAGATCGTCTCGAGGGGCCTCGGGGTATTCTCGAGCGTGTGGGGCGGGTCGTAGTCAGCGCACTATCAGCTCACTCTGCAGGTTGATCAAGCCGATGTGCATGCCCGGCAGCAGTGTCTGCGCCGATGAAGTAGCCGTCGGGGTTGAGCCCGAAGAGCAGAAGCGCCCGACGCCGATCTCCAGCTTACCTTGGCTCTGGATGCAGCCTCCGTCTTGGAGGTCTTGGAGGATCTTAGAAGCTGTGGGGACGCTGACGTAGCTCATGGCTATGTCCGTCATCGGCCGTCTTGTTGCGCAGCAGGTGATTGATCACTCGGGACTTGCAGCCCTTCTTTGTCTCCTGGCTGAGTCGTCAAGTGGTTTGGGTGTCATGTGAGTCTGGTACTGGGTGAGCTATTTAGGCTTCGCCTTTAGGTAGCGTAGATCCTGAGACTTGCGGCGGTTGTTGGGGCGCTTCTTCTTGCGTGCACCCTGGGCTGCGCCTTCGCCCTATGAGCGTCGCTCTTGCCTTCAGGGCGCTGGCCTGCTGGGGAGCTGCGGCCACGTCGCGACCACCGCCCTTGTTGCCCCCGCGAGAGAGCTACGGCCACGCGCTCAGGGCGACGGCTGGGGGTCGTGGGCGGGTGTGGGGCCGAAAGGCCTCATCTACTGGGATCTTATAGATTTCCTTTTCGAGGAACTCTTCAATGCGTCGATAGGCAGGTCTTCTCGCTGACGGGTGATCGCCAGCCCCTCATCGTTGCCACCACAGGCAGTACGACCGATGCGGTGTACATAGTCCTCGGGGTCGTGGGGATGATCATAGTTGATACCATGCGGATGTTGTCGATATCGATACCGCGCCCGACGTCGGTGGCGACGAAGCAGATCGATTGCCTGACTTAAGACGTTCTGCTGACCTCTTCGCGCTTCTCCTGCGTCAGGTCAGAGTGCATCTGCTCGACGCGGATGTCCAGACGAGAGGAGCTGCGGCGAGCTCCTTGACCTTGAGCTTGAGTGGAAGATGATCGTGCGTGTAGGGGTGTTTCACGGAAGAGCTGCGTCAGGATGGGCAGCTTCTGGCGTCGCAGCGAGACATAGGCGGACTGCACGATGCTCTCGGGCGGGCGGGGAGATAGCCAGCTCGACCTCGGCGGGATCGTGCGGATCGTGGGCAACCGTGATCTTCGGTGGCATCGTCGCCGGGAACATCACGCGCTGGCGGTCACTCTGGCGCACTGTGATCTGCATGATGTCCTCCTGGAAGCCCGTATCGAGCATGCGGTCAGCCTCGTCGAGCACGAGTACGTCACTCCCGAGAGGTCTGCCTGCTGGGTTCATCAGGGCCAGGAGACGCCTGGCGTGGCGATGACGATCTCCGCCCGCGAGCCATTACCGCGGCTGCTGCTCCCAGGCGATCCGTCCGTACCGCCGTAGATAGCTACTGAGGACGGGAGAGTAGGCGAAGCCCTCGACCTGCTATCGATCTGGATGGCGAGCTCGGGGTCGAACATGATGACGGCATTGACCTTCTTAGGGTCGCCCTCGCCACGGCTCAGTCGGTTGATGATGGGCAGGAGTCCCGCGGTCTTACCTGTACCCGTCTGGGCTGGCAGATCATATCGCGGCGTTCGAGGAGGGGGATGGTGGCCTCTTGTGCGGTGTGGTCTCGAAGAGTTCATCGCTTGAGCCCATCCAGCACTTCGTCCTCAGATCTAGTTCGTCGAAATACATTGATGCTGCTATGTTGAGTTAGAGGCAAATGTATAGCTTTCCCCCAATATCTTGTAAGTCTACGCCCCATCCTAAATATTATCCGAAAAAGCCCCGTATTTCTAAAGTCCTGCGGTGCCTCACACTCCGGCAACATTGGGGCGCTCTATATGCTGGAAGGATCGTCCTCATCCCTATAGAAGCGTCTTGGGGGTCGCATTGAGAATTGCCCGCGATAGCTCCTTTGTTGAAGCTTCTCTTGCTGCCCTTATAGTGGCAGTGAGCTATGGTTGCTGGAGTAGCTTCTCCGTGAAGATACTCTTCTGCCCTTCTCGAAGAGACTAAGTTGAAAGTGCTCCTCGTCGGTCAGGCGCCGTGGATCCTTGACGAGAGGCTTTGTAAAGCTGTCGTGCCCGCTTCGTCCCGTAGTGCGTGTAGTCGATGCCCAGAATAGGCTCGGTGCGCTTCAGAGTCCAGGCGTGAGGGTCAATGGCTACTGTGGGGCTCTGCACGCGATCTTATGCGCATACGCCCTATGGTACTCAGGGGAAGCGCGCGGTGCAGCCGTCGGTAAGATGTAGACCAAGGCCTTGGGCTTGAGGCAGTGCAACTCGGGCTCAGTACCATTGACGCAGAGGATCTTTCCCCTCTCGATGTACCTATCGAGGGTCTCGTCGAGGTCACGGGCTTATTCCGTGAAGACGATCCTTGCTCGCTCTTCGCGGTCTAAGTACTGGTAGCCTGATGTGAGCCGTAGACTTGGAGTGCCCCGTGAGATGAGGGCCGCCTGCTGCGATGACGAGGGATGGCCATGCTGCTACCCAATGCCACGGTATTCGCTTCACTGTCGATCCAGGAGGTGGAAGATTAATGTCAGCTGGGCTGTCCCAGAAGGTGATGAAGTTTCGTGCTCGCTCTTCGTAGTATCAAACCCGTTGGATGAAGATTATATGCACTCCAGCAACATATGCTGATGTGGTATTCCGAATGTACAAGCAATAGCCGTGGAATAGGTGCGTCGTGTGGAAGCTATATAGTATGGCGAAAGAAAAGCTGTATAGCTTTTGTGACTTGACTTATATTGGGTTGTTGCTCGCGTAGGGATAAAAGTTGCGGACAGTGGTGAAAAGTTTGGACTACGTACGTACTTTTAATATCTACGTGCGTGGATATTTGGGTTTGATGCCTGGTCTTCGGGGACTACGTACATAGATGAGAGAAAACCACTACGGGAAGGTGCTTTTCTTCACGAGAAGGACACTTTTCCTCCGCTGGATAAGAGGAATAGCGCTGATAAAGGCAGAAGGACTTGTGTGCTCTTCGGTGGGAGCATATCAGAGAGCTGGGCGTGCGATACCTTAGTCGCTAAAGTGAGGACGGGCTCGCAGCAACAGGCTCTATCGGTTGGCACTGCGATCCCATAGTTATTCGTAGCCTTCTTCCGGGAGGGGCTTTGGTGATGAAGAGAGGGCGTCGTGGGTTGATGGTGCTGGGGAGGCTAAGGCCGGAGGTGCGTACCTTTGGGGAAGAACGACTTACATATATATATGATGCCCACCGATGACTGGTTACAGCGCGACACCATAGAATTGGGCGATCGTCCTCACCGACCGTCATGAGGCCTCACTCAGTTCGCAGGCGGCAAGCTCGTGTGCGTGTGGATATCGCGCGCCACGCTGGGCCGATGGGATGCCCGACGAGACCGCACGCCTCATCGAGGAGATCAGGCGAGCTCCGCCGCATCATGGAAGGATAAGCTCGCCATCCTCACGAGAACTATACTGGCGGTGGGCAGAAGGACTGGACCTTCTACACGCCATCTCCCTCCTTCGGCGAACGTCTGAATGAATGCCTCGCGCCTTATCTACGCTTCCGCGAGATCCACTGCGAGAGGACCCCGACTGGAGCGACTACCACGGATGCTGGCGCTCGGGACCGACGACTCAGACGAAGACTAAGCGATGGGCAGCTCTTCCGCCCCGCCTCAGCGCCTGCCGATCGCCTCGTCCTCTGCTTCAGTGGCTGGGCGCTCAGCTGTTGCCGTGAGCACCTCAGCCTCCCCGGTGAGGACCTCCTAACCTCTGGGACTACGCACCGATGCGCTGGCTTCTCCCGCCCTGTCGTGAGATCCGCCTCGTCGAACATTGGTCGTTATCTGGAGCAACCGATCAACTCTTCGCTAAGCACGAGGGCTCCCGCGGTCGGTCGTCTCGGGTACGGCGCTCGCTGGTACAGGATACCAAGTCGATGATGCCGTGGGGATCTGACCTTCTTCCACAAGACCCTTGAGGCTGACAGAGGAGAATCGTGAGCGCTTCGACCGACACATGCTCGATGTGGTAAAGACTATCGCCACCTCTATGAGGAGCGCCAGCGCTCTACGGGAGGCGCTCTGTGATGAGTTCGTCCGCCCCTTCACCGTCGATCGCGATCGCCCGACCGCTGCCTAAGCCCGGCCGCCTTCCGGCCTGGAGACAAAGCCTTCATCGGCGAAGTGGCCGCGTCGTCCCCGACAGACGAAAGGCTGGCGCATCCGAGCGTGCACTTTCCGCACCTCCGAGACGCCACACTGCCTCCTCGGCCACTTCCACCGCTGGGAGGAGTTCTGGTGGCGTCATCCCTTCCCCCACCGATGGCATGAGCACGCCTCTGCACTACTGGCGGAGGGCGGCTCGTGCTGTCGATGCCCTCAACGCTGGCGCGCGTGGAACTCGTGAGCAATGCCGGCCTGGATGTCGATCGTCGGGTGCGTGAAGAGCGTCTCGATGAGCTGGTCGGTGACCTCGAGGGCTGAGCGAGAGGACGTGGTCGGAGAAGGCTTGCAGGGTCGCGTGCGTGCAGGAGGCTGCGTCTGGTGAGATAACGAGATGCTGCTCTTCCATCTCGCGCTGACGCTGGTCGGTCTCCAGCTTCGAGAGTCGGCACGAACTTCTTCTACTGATAATGCGGGCATAGCGGTTGTAGTCGACCATGCCTGAGCGCCTGGACCTGCAGAACTTCAGTAGGCGGACTCGTGCGAAGGCTCGTTTCGTCGCGTGCTAAGCACTTGGTGTAGAGCGGATGCCTTCGTGGGGGAGGAAGACGCTGAGGTCCAGCGCATCCCAAAGCGCCACACCAGTTTGACATCCGATGAGCCTGTGGAAGCTCGGGACGGCCCGTGCGGGAGGTGCGTCTGCGTGGTGCGGAAGATGGAGACAGGGCGCGATCTCCTTTCAGTTCTGGTGGAGGTGAGGTCGTGGTCCGTGCCGTCGTAGTGGAAGCGGAAGAAGAGCTGTCTGAGGCGGCTGATGGAGATGGGCTCGGCAGCTTGGGCGAAGACGAAAGGTGTTCTTCGTCACATCGTTCTTGATCGATGGGCTCAGCGTAGCCTGCGGGCATACGCGAGTAGTTGTAGGTCGTGTCGGGCTTGAAACATCACGGATGTGCGCCTCGTGGAAGTCGAACTCGCCACGCGCGAGGATCGTACAAGCCGTACTGGAAGCGCAAACTCAGCCGGGTCGTCCGGCACCAGATGTTTGCGTGATCCTTGGGGTTGCTTGCCGCGAAGCAGCTCTGGTTCCCCGTGACGAGATACTGATCTTCAGCGGATGCGGGTAGCGAGCCAGCGATGCCCCGAGGCGGTCTCAAAGTGCACCAGATCTCGTGGCTGTCGACAAGCCGACGCCGAGCCTTCGACCACCCGGTGCGTCTCGATGGGCGAGGCGAGGCGTTCGACACCTTCGCGAGCAGGTGGATGTCGGGCAGGACGATGTTGAGAGACGGGTTCTCAGCGACGCCACGTCGGGTACGAGGGTCGGCTTCGAGGCGCGGTCGCTACTGAAGATGCTTTCGGGCAGCACTCGTGCCGACGCCGACGCTGTTGAAGCCAGCGCTTCAGTGCCCGTGGAGGTGGGTGCGCGAGGCGGAGTAGCCAAGGGCGCGCGCTTGCGAGGAGGTCGCAGCGGAAGAGGGCTGTCGAGAGCAACAAGCGCTCGAGGGCCGCTGGTCAGGTGTCTTCGGCAGATCTCAAAGGTTCTTCGCCAGGACGGCGTTCCCGAGTCCCTCGCTACGATGCGGCGATCGCCGAGGCCGTCGGAGACGTTGCTGACGTCCGACGATGATGGTCGTCGTACATTCGGAGGAGTGGTCCGTGTGGCTGCAGTGGTTGGGTCTTCTGTCTCATGACTCTTTTTGTTTTCGGTTAGCAGCAGGGCACGCTTGCGTTGTCAAATGTCTGCAATGTACGACTTTTGGCTGACGGTGCAGTACCTATCGATGAGGTATTTGCTTCTCTGTAGCCTTTTCGTGGAGAAGAGGGTCTGCGGAGACCTCCGAAAAGGTGGGTGCATCTATATGAGAGTGGTGTGAACCTATGTTGTACGTCGGGTTGACCTATATTGGTCCGACGACGAAGCTATATAAGTCGCGATGACGACCCATATAGGATGGCGAAAGCTATATGGCCTGTGGACTGATTCTCTATAGCTTTGAAGTGACCTCTAAGTTAGGTTGTTGCTCCACGTGGGGAGAAAAGGACTGCGGACGAGGTGGCAGATAAGTTTTGGACCACGTGCGTGGCTCTAATCTCTTCCGGCCGTGGACATTTGGTTGCGTGCCTGTGGTCTTTGAGACTACGTACGTAGACAGAGGAAAAGCACACTACGTGAAGGAGCTTTTCGCCACGCGAGCGATGCTTTTCCTCCGCTGGATAAAAGGGTATACTCGCGATAGGCTGCAGAGCTGTGTGTGTCTCTTTGGAGTGGCTTTTATCGGGAGCTGGGCACGCGCGATACCTTGGCACTCTAAAATAGACGGGACTCATGGCAACAGTCTCATTCATGAGGGTCGGCGGATGACGGCTCAGTGTATGCTCCCATCCTCCCTTAAGCTTAGGTGTGGAGTGAGGTGTGTGAGGAAGGAAATACCTCACCTACGTCTTGAGTGTGAGTACACATACTGTAATGTACGCGCGTCGAAATGGTGAAAGCGCATCGTCGTGTGTGGATGTGCGTACTTATTTGGAAGTTTACGGTGATTTTTCTCTACCTTTGCACTCGCTTATAAACGAACAGGCCTGGCTTGGTGACGCTTGGGTGGTTGACTCAAGAGATCTTTGAGGATAGTTGATATTGACAAACAGAGACAGTAACAAACGTTTAAGGAAATGAAGATCTTAACCGTCAGTGCTGACCTTCTTAGGTGAAGATACATAGCAAATCTGAAGCAAAAGAATCATTTCAGAGCAAGACAAACAGACTAAAGTACAATAAAAATATTGACAGTGAAAGAGTTTGATCTGCAATCAGGATGAACGCTGGCGATAGGCTTAACACATGCAGAGTCGAGGGCGGCATGGTCTTGGCTTGCATAAGACTGATGGCGACCGGCGCTCGGGTGCGCTAACGCGTAGTCGCTTGCCTCTGAGGGATAGCGTCGCAGACGGACTAATACCGCGTACACTCTATGTTGGGCATCAATGTAGAGGGAAATGAACTTCGCTTTATGAGATAGGCATGCGTCCCGTGGCTAGTTGGTGAGGTAACGGCTCACTGCGACGATGGTGAGGGAGCTGAGAGGTTGAACCCACACTGGTGCTGAGACACAGACAGACTCCTGCAGGAGGCAGCAGTGAGGAATATTGGGATCAATGGGCGAGTGCCTAGACCAGCCAAGTCGCGTGAAGGATGACTGTCTTGATGGATTATGCTTCTTTATGCCGGAATAACCGAGTCACGTGCGGCTCACGCATGCGTGTGAATAAGCATCAGCTAACTCCGTGCCAGCAGCCCGCGGTAGCTACGGAGGATGCGAGCGTTATCCAGATTTATTGGGTTTTAAAGGGTGCGTGGGCGGCCTGTTAGAGTCATGCAGTGAAATCCCAGGGCTTAGCTCCTAGTGCCATTGATGCTGGCGGGCTTGAGTGTAGATCGAGTAGGCGGAATGCGTGTGGTGTGGCGGTGGAATGCATAGATATCGCAGAACTCCCGATTGCGAGCGGCTTACTAAAGTACAACTGCGCACAGAAGCACGAAAGCGTGGAGTATCCAAACGGGATTGAGATGCCCTGGTAGTCCACGCAGTAAACGATGATAACTGGGCGTATGCGATGTACAGCCTGCTCTAATGAAAGCGTTAGAAAGTTATCCACCTGGGGAGTGCGCCGGCAACGGTAGACTCAAAGAATTGGCGGGAGCCCGCACAAGCGGAGGAACATGTGGTTTAATTCGATGATACGCGAGGAACCTTTACCGGGATTGAAATCGCGTGACCGCTCCTGAAAGGAGTTTTCCTTCGGGACATCTATGTAGGTGCTGCATGTTTGTCGTCAGCTCGTGCCGTGCGGTGTCGGCAAAGTGCCACTAACAGGCACGCAACCTGTCTACGGTTGCCATCAGGTAATGCTGGGAACTCCGTAGAGACGCTGCCGTCGTGAGGCGTGAGGAAGGGAATGGATGACGTCAAATCAGCACGGCACCCATCGGGGCGACGTGTTGCAATGGCCAGGACTAAAGAGACGGCTGCCTGGCGACGGGATGCGAATCTCCTAAACCTTATCACAGTTCGGATCGGAGTCTGCCAGCTCTCGGCTCCGTGAGCTGGATTCGCTAGTAGTCGCGCATCAGCCACGCGCGCGGTGGGCCGTTCCCGGGCGCTGGCACACCGCCCGTCAAGCCGTGGGAGTCTGGAGTACCTAAGTCCGTAACCGCGGTCGGCCTACAGGTAATCTGGTGACTGCTAAGAAATCGTAACAAAGGTAGCCGTACCGCAGGTGCGGCGGCTGGAACCTACTCCTCTCTGGGTTCTGAAAATGGGCTTCGTATAGTTGTGTAGCGGTATGTGCGTATGCGATGAAGTTGGGTTTCGTCTCTGACGGGATGTACTCCTTCTGCTGTCATCGTCTTCTCACGCATCGCAGGCGGTGACTGGCTGTCAGCTGGTCATCGCCTCCGCTTCACCCCAATAGCCCGTACTAGGCGCCATGAAAACATTTATCTTTGCGTCGATAACCTTGCAGGGCCCAGGATCCTCACAATTTAATTCTTATCCCTATCCATATGAGCCCAGAGATTACCACCTCCCAAACCTCCCCACTCTGCCTCTGAAGAGATGAGGATAAGCTCTGTATCCGAGTTTATTAGGAAAGATCGTCCGGAGGATAAAGCTGGGCGAGACCTTCTACCGAGGGTCATGCCGATAAGGATTAGGATTTGCTTCTCTATCTTTAGGACACCAAATGGAGTCGAGACGTTGTTTCATGATATGGTGGCGCATGCACTCAGAGCTTCTCTGAGTGTAAGTCTACACGATTATCTCGTGCGAGATGCAGCACCTGTAAACGCCTGCTCGCCTGCTCTCGATATGACGATCAATCCGCTCGTCTTTCCCTACCGCTTCGCATGTCGGTCAGGATTTGATGATGTTGACAGGCAGGGATTCTGCTCTGGTTTGATGGCTGGACGGCGAGGCCATTAGTGATATCGTCCAATCAAGTTAACCATTCTTGGCTGATCCCATGTGTATAGTTGAGGCTACTTGAGGGCATTCTGAAGCTGTGAATGCTGTTGAGGAAAGCTAATCCTAGGGCTGATTCTAAATATCTTGTTGACTTAATGCGAATTAGTCATTCAGAATAGGAGGTGAAGCCCTGAGCGCTGTGGAGCTCTGACTGTTCCTTGGGTTGACTCTAGCACTCATCTCTGGGTGTGCCACAGCCAGCTGTGCAATAGCTGGTGCTGGCAGCTCAGGGTCGCTACAGAGCTAGGGGCATTGCTACCTGCGACTGCTGTATGCCTGCGACTATGCCTAATACAGGTCCACTACTACAAGTGTTACAGTTGATCTAAATGGGAGCTTACCTCTAATAATTGCCTATGGGTTTGCTACTAGCTTATCAAACTCGCTGCTCCAATCTGGTGCCGGAGCTTGGGAGGCAGCAAGCAAAGGACAGAATGAGTTTATCTGTTTTCTGTTCTGGAGGACAAGGTAAAAGCACTATGAGTAGCGATACGGTCTGTGCTGACTAACCTTGCAAAGTGCAATATCTCAGAGGCAGTGCTCCTCGTGCCTTTCTCAGGTGGAGGACTTCAATGACCAACAGTAATATTAAGTTCTTGCTTCACCAGATTGAGGAGAAGCCTCCTTCCTTCCTCGCGTCCAGCCTTTGATTTGGGTAACTCTTACTGTCAAGAGCAAAGATGCAATCAACGTATTGCTAATCTGAGATAGGCATTCTTGTTATTTGGTCTCGGGGTGAAACAGGCGAAAGCAAAGTGGTAGTGATGGAGGGTCAGTCTTCTGACAAAAGAGTGAACATGTGAGGTGCCAGCTGAGATGGATTGAGAAAAGCTCATCGTCGCAGGAGTGTAAAGCCTGATATACTTGAGGGAGTTGGCGCTTCTTGGCTATTGCGGACTCATATATCTATCCAGGTATGGAGCGAGTATGCGAGAGGAGCTAAAGAGGAAGATGCAGGCTTTGAGGGTAAGTAGCTCTCTGCTTTATGCATACCACAGGTGGTGACGGCACTGGCTACGATGCCGCGTCACCGCCTCCTTCCTTGTACTCCTCGTGCTTTACTATGGTTTGCTACGTAGTAAGAACTGAAAATTTATATGGTTTTGGGTTTTCTGCTTGTGATGATAAACAAAGCAACCCCGAAACGAGGTGCACAAAGTAGAGGCTCCTCCTGCTCCTGACTATCAGGAGAAGCAATATATCCTTCGTCATCCTGCAGTGATACTGCCCAGCTGGAGCTCTCCTTCGAGTGTAATGCTCGCTATGCCTGTGGACCGGAATGTCAGAAATGTCGCCACAAGGTACCGCGAGCCCTTGACTCCGCGTCTACTTTGAGGTTATCTCAGAGTCCCAGCGCGCAGGGCTGCGGGCATAGCAATCTCGCCACGCCTGCAGGCTTCGTCTCTTTGTGACTCGCTCTCAGATGCAGGGGCAGCTGTATGAGTTGGATCCCAGTGCTTCGACGAAATCGCTTCGTGGCGAACTAATTCCTCCAGCGCATAAGCGTCGCTGTCTGATAGTGACGCTCTGATGGAGGCTATCCGCTCCAGCCAGATCGAGGGGGCAGCTACGACGCGTGGGGTGGCTAAGGAGATGCACGTAAGCTCCATCACCGCGCGACCGCTCTCCAGCCGGATGATCCTCAATAACTGCACCGCACGATGGCGCTCCTGCGAGCGACGTAATGCTGAGATGACGGAGGAGTCCTCCTGCAGATCCACCGCTCGATGGTGCGAAATTTGTACTGGGCGTGCTGCTGATGAAGGAAGATTCCGTACGTGCAGAGGATGAAGTGTATGTCGAGCGTCCAGCTGACACACGAGGTCGATGCACGCCTCCCTCCTGCGCCGAACTCGCAGACTTCATACAGCTCCTCTCACTCTCACTGCAATGATCAAGGGCAGCCGACTTTCATTCACCATTCTGAGAGGATTGTATTCCGCTTCACTCATCGTATATGCATCCCGCTTTGTCGATGGGAATGGCCGCTGTATCGCGCCAGTGCGCTCTACTGGTATAATGCTCCGCTCTGGCTATTCACAGCTCTTGGAGTACCTGTGTCCATCTCGCAGATCATCTGTAGAGGGGAAAGTCAGTATGAAGACTTACACCTCAGGTGGAGACAGGTGGCCTTGATCGTACTTTTGCAATATCATCTCAGAATTGCCACGTCTCCATCGAAAGCTTCCAAGCGCTATGCTGCGAGCAGAAGCTCAAGGAGCAGGGTGCCTGTACGCGCGATCCTTCGCATCAGGGGACTCAATGAGCGTCAGATGCAGATCCTGGGCTCTACCAAGAGGTGAGTCTCTGGTACTCACAGGGCGGTAGAGGTCGAGCGGCGCTTTGGAGGTCTCCTGACCCACAGCTAAGAGATCTCTGACTTGAGAGGGCCTTGTTCGACCAAGGCTTCGTAGATCGAGATCGCTTACAGTAGGTGAAGCGAGGGTATCTTAGGAGTACACGCTGATGTGAGCTCCTCGACGCAGCTTCGGCACGGTGACTCAGCAGCTCGCTGAGGCCTAGAGTCTTCCTGCCTTTTACGCTGTAAATACTATTATAGATATGACCAAAGACCAATCCTTGCGCCGTGAAGGCGAGCACCTCTTGAGGCGAAATCAAGAGCCTCGGTGAAGAGCTCTCGCCGAGAGCAATAGAAACCGCCACTCACTCCCGCTGTACACGCGTCGCTCCCATCCGGAAGTTCGTCGACTTATCCGCTGACGGGCGACGAAGTGCGAGGTCCTCCTCGAGGCGGGGCTACGTGCGCCTTCGTCGAAGAACAGCAGCACGACGCAGTTCGTCACTCGTCGAAGATCGTAAAGACCCTTGACGCCGCCCTCAGCCGTATGCGCGAGGTGGGCGACTCTTCCTCCAGCAGGTGCCTATGGGCATCGTCGTGCTGGGTTCGCCGATGGAGTGTGAGCGCTGGATCGCTGTGCTTCGCTGGCGGCGGGCTATGTCCAGCTGCGGGCAGAGGCGCCCGGCCTCGGGTCGTGCTGGGCAGATGCCTGCACGGATGCTACGCGCGCGCTGGGCGAGGAATCTGCCGAATACGTGCGCAATGTCCTCGATATCTATCAGCTTGAGGTGCTTTATCCTTGCCATCGGGCGCCAAGGCAGGCGGCTGCACCCGCCCTACGGAGACGCTGAAGTGGGAAGATGCATATCGGCCGCTATCAGATGGCCGAAAAGAGCCAGCGGAAGAAGCTACTAATGACGACAGAGCGTATTGTCTCGCACTCACACGAGCGGGCGTGTGGCGACGCACCTGTCGCGTGCGTTGAAGGCCTATTCCCTGAAGCGCGGGATCGTGCAGATCTATAGCCTGGAGGGCATTCGGCTCGACGGCTTGCCCGAGAGTCTCTGAGAGCGATATTGTGCGGGTGGCGAGCCGTGTGGACGAACTCCGATCGCGCGGCGAGACTGCTACCTCTTCGCCGTCGACGCGGCGTATCGCAGAGGTCGCTGAGCCTCTCCACGCACGAAGCTGGGTCGTGATGCCTCTGGGTGCTACGTCTCCGGGAGCCACGCCGCTGGAGCGCTCGCTCGGTCATCAGGACCGCGTGCTCTATCCGCTGCAGACTTTCTCCGAAGGGCGCGAGGCTGGACTTCCTGCAAAGGTGCCTCTCTACCTTGAGGGACGACCCCCGCGGTGAAAGACCGCTGTGGAGATCTCTTGTCCGTGAGCTGAGTGGCGACGTCGTCGCCTGGGCTACGAGAGCGAGCAGCGTCAGGTGCTACATATCGCCGCCGTCGTCGCGTGCAACTTCTCCAGCCACCTCATCGGTGGGGCTGAGAGCCTGCTCATCGCATGTGCTCCCGCCAAAAGCCATCCTTCCTCTGCTGGATCGAGATGAATGGCTGCATCACACTGCGGCCGTGCTGCGCAGACAGAGCCAGCACAGCGCGGTGATAAGAGCGATTCATAGCCGACACATCAAGCGTTTCTTATAAGGGTGGTGAGGCGGAACTCGCCGCCCTCTATGGCGAGGCTGACACTTTTCGCCATTCAGCGTATCTGTGAAACGACTAGTTGGTAATCAGTAAAATTTTAATTTTGTCCGCTAAAACAGGAGGTCGCCTTGGGAACTCTCCCCAGCATATAGAAATATTGTCATGGAGGCGTCATGAGACGCTGTAAAACTAGGTCTCTTAGAATCGCCGCACCTGCTGGGTTTGCAGGAAGATTGCGTTTGGTGTTCGTAGTGTCGGTAAAATTGTGTGATCGCGAGGGCCTACTTGGGCGTGTGTGACTTTTAAGCTTCGGCTTCTCAGGTCCACACGCTTTCTGCTGGTGGGTTCGTCCCTTCTGCTGATGCGCCTCCTTAGCACCTTCACAATATAGGGAAGGAGGAGCTGCGCAGGAGGTGGTTGCGAACCAGTACTGCTCCTCTCTCACGACCGAGCACTGCTTCATTTTGCCCTCCTCGAGCGCTGCTCTGGATCGGAGGGTGGGAGAGTGGACTTTCTCTTGGCTTCGCGCGTGCGTGGAGCCTCGGTGGTTATCACACGCATTCAGGGCGTTTTCACTGTCTTTGACCATGGTGCATGCGCCTACGAAGAGCGGTCTACTCCCTTCGTACATGTACATATAGACAGAAGTACGAAACAATGGCAGAACGGAAACTCCTCAGTTCGACTATCGAGGCTCCCCGAAGGGGTCGTCGGGGTCAGTGCGCTACTTCTCGCGGTGAGTCCTGCACTCGCGAGGCAGTAGTTACGTCCTGGACTTCCAGTCAGTCTGCTCCCTGGGCGGCAGTCGAAAGCAACGTCACTGACGATCAGATCCTCACTCCCGACAACGCTAGCGTCTGGTCCCGCCTTCTGGAGCGGCACCTGGCACGCTTCGGGCAGGAGTGCGGCAAGATCGATCTGCCCGAAGACGGCGCCGTCGAGGTGAATGCAGAAACTAAATCTGTGGCCTCGGCTTGAGGCTCGGCAGGTCCCAAGCTGAAACACACTTTGCTCTCCTGGCACTGCCTCGTATGGGCGGCGGTCGGGATAGCGCTGTCAGAAGATCGTGATGGATAAGCCCACACTATTTGGCTTACTGAACTCCTCCCTACTTCGCTTATCTGGAGGGCTGGTGGAGCAAGTCGTGACGTTGCGCCTGCTTAGCTCGTGACTTCCCGCCGAGACGATCCAGTGGCGCCCGTGCCTACCGACTCGCAGTGTGGTGCGCCGGCCGCAGCGAGCTCGCTTGAGGGGCGGTGTCGAGATCAGTCGCCACCGCTGCGCAGGCTTTCGGTCATATCGCTGATGCCGACTGCTGCGCTGCCGCGGGTATCCGCTGGGAGGCGCCAGGGGTGCAATGCCGGGGGCGTCGTGCAGTACGTCCTCTACTTCGCTCGTGCGCTGGTCGCTGGGCAGGCGTCTCGCTGGAGGAGACTATCGGTATCGTCGGGTGGGGAATGTCGCGCATCTGAAGAAGCGGTAGTCGGCGCTCTCGGCCTTCCGTCCACTGCTCTGCGACCCACCTCGTGCTGAGCGCTGAGGGCGCAGCTTCGTCTCGCTCGGGAGAGCGGTCCAGCGCGGAGAGTGATATCATCACGCTTCACGTACCGCGCTGACGCGCTCGGGGCGGTATGCCACCGAGGGGATGGTCGATGAGGCCTTCCTCCGGGGCTGTGCGCGTCGTCACTCCATCATCAGCGTGCCTGTCGTACTTTGCGTCTCGGTGCCGCCCTGCTGAGAAGGGGCTGGAGCGCCACTTGAATCTCCGACCTCATCATCGACTTTCGCTGGAGAGGGTGGGCCCGTCATCAGTCAGGCCCTCCTCAGAAGCGCAGCTTCATCGCCACCACATATCGCTGGCTGGACGGCCGACGGCAAGTGGCGTGGCTCGCGAGTAACGCGCTGAGAGGCCGTATACTAAATGCCCTCGGCCTGCCTCTCCCCGAGGTCTGTGGGACGAAAGGTGTCCTCTCACGCGATGCCCACGCATCGACCTCAGCGCCTTCCCGAGGAAGAGCGCATCCTGCGTGCCCAGCTCCATGCAGCTGACCTCAAGGCCCGGCGAGACGCTGAGAAGTCCGCTCCCGAGGACTTTGAGCGACGTCGTGCCTGCCGCTTCCCCGCAAGCCTCCGCCTACCCTGCTCAGTGGTGCGCACAGGGAGAAGCCCTCTTAAGAGCAACTCGGCTTCACGTATCAGTAGTCCGCCACCAGATCCTTTTACCCTCTCCCTGTATATGTCTCTTCTCCGCTCTCTACGCCTTCCCCTCATGAGTGCTCCTTGCCCTCCTTCCCGAGGCACTGTGGGGACAGTGTCCACTTTGCTTGCACTCTCCACGCTCTGAGCAGATGCCTCTCGCCCCGTCATGGGGCGGTGGGCTCTGGGCAGATGATGCGCTCGGCGACAGAGCTACCTGCGTGTGGCAGCACCCTCCGCTGAGGGCTGCGCTCGGCTACGGCTGGGGATAAGGGCTTGCGCACCTATACCTTCGCTGTCGAGGCGCTCCGTGGCTATGCTACTGGTCGCTGACGTATCATTGCCAAGATGGAGCAGGGAGACTATAGTAGCGCGCTGGGGTCCAAGCCCCTCGAGGCGAAAGAATATCATTTGCTGTCTCGCGCTATGCCTGCGCGTGGTGGTGCGCTCCCCGTGATGGCTAAGGGAGACGCGTGCTGAAGGGGCATTCACTGGGCAAACAGAACAGCAGGACGGATGGCCTCTACAGATCGTCCCATCGATGCCGAGACGCTGGTGCTCGAATACGAGATACCCTGAGGCGACGTGCTGACCAGCTGAAGCTCCCCTTCCGACGATACGCTCTTCTACGGCTTCGCGACTTCGCAATTGCCGATCCGATGCGGAAATTTCGCCCAACCTGGAGGCCTTTCTGCTGTACTCATCCTCGTGCTTCGCGCGCTCGCTTCCGCTGAGCCTGTGCGCCCGACTCAACCGCCTATCCCGTGCGTAGGCAGCGTACCGTCACGCTCCTTCTCATCGTCGGCGGGACCAGCGCTGGCGGGTTCGCTCATCAACAACACCCGCTCCGACGGCGCGCGCCCGTCTTGACCTCGGCACACTGCCTCAGCAATCTCTTCGCGCTCCTCGGCGATCTCGGCGCTGTGAACCGCAACGTCTGACGACGGTCTTCTTCTTCGGCTTCAAGTCCCTTGCGTGAGGGCAACGTGCGCCCTACGGAGGAGCAGAGCCTGAGCGGAGCCAACCTCGTCGGCTACAATGGAATACCGATATGTGCCTGCTGCGTATCAAGGGCTTCCCCGCAGAGCGAACGGCACGCCTCGGACCGATCAGCGGCCTATCAGCCCCTGCTTCGCTGGATGGAATATCACTGAGTCGCCCCAAGGGCCCTTTGTCGGTATCCATCATCCTGACTCGACGAAGCTGCTACTAACCTCACCGGTGACACCGAGCTGCGTACCAATGACTGACCTCTCCTGTGAGGATAAGCACGGCTCCGTGCGCTTCATCTCGTGGAGCGACGTGCACTGGAGGTGAATGCTTGGGCTGTCGGTGCGACGGCTGCGGGGCTCTTCGGGCTCAGCACTCTTCGACAGGATGGCCTCATCGTCGGCGCTTGACGGAGAGCCCTCCACTTGTGATAGCCCCTATGACGACCGCTACTGGGCGCTCAAGCGCTCGTGGGTGTCCAATACCCTGGGGCAGGCACGATCCGTTCGCTCCGTCCAGTGGCCGATCCCCACGAACTCTGGGCGTAAGACCTGCGATGGCTACGAGCCCCCATTGCGCCGAAGGTCGTGCAACGACTGAGCGCTATCTACCCCGATCAGGCGACCTCGGCAGAAGTCGTCGAAGCCCAACGACGCACACGCCCCGTACGGTGTCGACGCCATCGGCAATGACTGCGCCTTCCCCAGATATCGGGGCTACGATCCTCGGGCGTACGTCGTCTTCAAGAGCAATGATCAGCTCACCTCGCATGACCTTCCCCAGCTGCGTGTGGCCTCAGCCCCTTCACCGATGACTATGCCCTCGGCGGTAAGGTCGGCTTCCTCCTCGACCCTCGGCACGTATGCACGCTATGATGCCTTCGGGGCGGCGCAGCGTGGCTCACGATACTCCGCTCCGATAGTATCGAGGCTCTTCTTCCCCGCGCCCGATGGCCTGGGCTGCAGCCTCAGCGAAGGGCGCTACCTCTCCCTGCACGACGAGTGACGGCCGTGAGCTGCGCTGCCGCTCCTGGCCTGGATGACGGGCCCTGCCGACCGCCCACCGTGGGTGGGCTGCGTGGACGCACCACTGGACAGATGGCTGGCGTCGTAGCACCGAGCTCCCTGGGTGGGGCGTACTGGATCGACCTCCTCATCGAGACGACGACTGGTCAATCCCGAGGAGAAGGCGACCTACTCCCAAAGGCCTCACGGGGTACTACCACATGCGGGCCCTGCACTCGAGGGCGAAGAGCTACGCCGCACGCCTGCAGTGCGTATCTATGACCCTCACCGGTCAGCTCCATATGCATCAGAAGCTCACGCAGACGGGTGGCCGTGCACAGTGTCCGTCACAAGGGCTTATCCCTGGGCTTTATATCGCTGCCGTACGCCTTACGTCAGGGCGTATCTCCGATGCCCACTCGATCTACTTCTCTAAGTGATCACCATCATTATCACATCCTCCCATATCTCTACCACAATGATTACCCCCTATAGGACAGTGCTGACCCGAAGGTGGACCAGGTCCGCCGGATGTTCAACCGCATTGCTCGCAGTACGACCGCCTGAACCTCGTCATCTCGCGCTCAGGCTGGACCGCTCTTGGCGCCGCAGGGCTCTGAGGCTTCCTGCACCCTATGCTCCGAAGCACGTGCTGGATGTCGCTACGGGTACGGGTGATGTCGCTATCTCACTCGTGCGAGACGTGCCCTCCGTCACGAAGGTCACGGGCATAGATATCTCGGAGATGATGCGCATCGGTGCGGAGAAGGTCCATCAGCTGGGCCTGAGCGACCGCATCGTCTTCGACCGTCAGGACTGCACCGCCACGAGCTACCGAGGAGAATACCTTCGATGCGGCGACGATCTCCTTCGCATCCGCAACTTCCCCCGACATCCCGCGGCGGCACGTGAGCTGCATCGCATCATCCGCCCCTCAGGGGTGCTGGTCATCGCCGAGGCTCTGCGAGCCGACGAATCCCCTCCTTCGTGTGTGGCTACAAGCTCTGCAGGAGCAGATCCATCCCGCTCATCGGGCGCTCTTCTCCGATGACAAAGGATGCCTACGCGTACGCGAAGTCCATCGCTGCGATGCTAGCGTGAAAGATGAGTCGCTATCCTGCAGGAAGCAGGCTTCAGCGAGGCTCTACCATAGTATCTTCCAGGTACCCTGCACGATCTGTGGCTATCGAGAGGAGCCTCCCGGATCCTGAGGACGACGGAGGAAGGCCTCTGTGCCTGTGACTGAAGGCTAAACGCAGGGCTACCTACATATACAGCGCCTGCTGCAGTCGGTAGCAGGGGCTGCTCTCTGATCTGAGTGAGTCGCTTGGGGGTGAGACGACCTTCTTCGTCTTGAAGAACTCTTCGAGAAGGTGTAGAGGTCCTGCACCGACGATGCGCTTGTAGGGGCGGATCTCCGCGTAGCGCTCGCCATGTGAGGTCCGTTGGGCATGCCCGTTGCGCTGCTCGTGGTGGACGAGCTTGCGGGTGAAAACCGACCAGCTCATCGAGGCGCATGACGGCACGGCTGACGACGAAGTCAAGCACTCCTTCCTCACGTCCTCGCCACGCCCGTAGCGTGCGTACGTTCTTCAGCCGGGCTTCGGCGACGGCTGCTGCGACCTGACCTTCTTCCGATGCTGTCGATCAGCAGGGAACTCGCACTCGGGGAAGAGGATCGCCAGGGATGCTGGAAGCCACCCCCGTACCGAAGTCAGGATGTGCGTGCCAGGCTTAAGCGGATCATCTGGGCATGACTGAGCGAGTGGAGTACATGGTGCTCATAGAGTGCATCGATATCCTGCGGGAGATGACGTTGATCTTCGCATTTCAATCACGGTAGAGGGTATCGAGCTGGGTGAAGTGCTCGATCTGCTCGAGTGAGCTGAGAAAGTAGCGGGTGATGATGTCGATAGCGGCCATGCGGGTCTGAGGGCTGACATAGTTGAAGATGACTGTGGGCGGAGGAGCTGACGTACCTCCTCGTAGGGATGAAGATCCCGATGATCCCGATGGCGAGGGGCGATCTCGTAGGGATTGTACGTATGGGTCAGTGCCCTTTGTCATCGGACCGGAAGTTATCATTGCTCGTCAGGTCGGCAGCGTAGATACCATCCTTGCTCTCCATCTCCTGCGCGCTCTTGCGGCCCGGAACTCCTTGATGAGCGCACGCTGAAGGATCTTATTCAGCTCAGGGCCATAGCCGTCGATGAAGAGGTCTCCTTCGCTGATGACGTCCTTGCTCTTGCGGTCGAAGGTATAATTCCCCGTAGCGGGCAGACCATGGGCAGCCTGCAGGTAGAGTGTACACGTCCTCTGCATCGTGATGATGTGGTCGTCATGATAGGGTGATGCGGTTGAAGATGGTCATTTCGCTCTTCATATCCTCCAGCTCATAGCGGAGAAGCCGAGTCAGCGCCGAAGAGGTATTCGCTACGCACCTCGCGCAGATAGCCGCTCCAGGCTTCCTTCGGGCTCATGTTTCGCATAAGTCTCGCGAAGAACGCACGCATGACAGCCTTGAGGCGCGGAGTCATTCTTCGGGTAGCGGAGAAAAGCTCTACCTCTACGGACGATCCCTTGCGTGCTACCCTGATTGTCGAAGTAGGTTGTGGAACCACGATGGAGTCCCCAGTCTAGAGGGCCATTGGGATCCTGTGCCTTCTGCGGGTCGAGTCAGGCGCTCTGTGCGCTACCACTACGGCCCGTGCAGCTGGAGAGGGTAGAGGCCATGAGGGCATGCAAGGGAGACAGAGAGGGTAGTGTAGAGTTGTTTCATTGCGTAGCTATAGCTTCCTTGGGGTAGAAGGTGGAGGCGCACCATCAGCAGTGAGCGTCTTGCACTTCGCATCACAAAGATACTGACGTGTTCCTCAGCCTCATTCGCTTCGTCTCGTATCGGTGTCAGCGTGCGTAGCTGTCCCTTCGTCTGCCGCAGGTGAAGGGGCCTCGCATCTCGGAGAGAAAAGCGGGGAGCAGTGGGAATGCCTGCTAGTGTGCGCGAATAATAGTTGCGGATGAGTGGCAGATAAGTCTCGTCTTCGTGCGTGGCTCTAAAATCTACGTACGTAGACCTATGGATTTCGTGCCTGGTCGTTAAGACTACGGCGTGGATCGAGAAAACACTACGGGAAGCTGTACTTTTCTTTCGCGAAATGCGGCTTTTCTCTCTGCAGGATAAACAAAATAGCTGTGGAGGGATGAGGTGCCACTATGGGAGGATGAGGGTACTGTGCCTTAGCTTAGTGTCGGCTCGCGCATGCTCTTGCTGTAGATAGGGGCGTTAAGATATTTTATATCGGAAAAAGTCGTAGGAGAAGAAGTCGGGTGGAGGCCCTGCCTGTGTATATCGAAATCTTTATATATTTGTACTACCAAATTAGACGTGAATCATAACATATCATCAACTGCACCCTACCACGATACTCACTCATGGGGAGGTACCGTACCGAGCTCTGGTCCTTTGGCTGTCTGTCGTTTCGCTGCTCCTTATTTATTGGGATCCAGGCGATATGCTATGTCATTGCTTCACATCCTCGTTGGCTGTTTATTTCTCTCCTTCTTCGTTCGAATCTCATCGCTGACGTGGGGCGTACGCCTTGCGGATCGTCGTGGCCTGGAGCGTGGTATCATCCTCCTCGGTGTCGCAGGTTAGCTTTTTATTCACGGGCCTTTTTGGCATCGGCTGTCTTTACTTTGGTATCTAATACACTCTTCCCCCACATATCCCCGGCTGAAGTCACGCTCTCTACGCACTGTGCTGCGCCCCGGGAGCATGGCAGAAAACTTCGTGCGCCCGTAATCCGTCTGATTGATGTAAATTTGGCTCCCATGGTGGCTCCTTCGCGAGAGGTGTCCATCTTGAGTGCAAAGCAGTCAACAGAATAAACTATAGATACATTACGAGGTCCACTATTATGGAGTTAGCAACCAAAGTACAGCCCCGAGGCTGTGGAGAGAATAGATAGTATGAGTACTGGATGCAGCACAAGCTCTTCCACTCGACCCCGATCATCGCCCCTGCCGCATATCCGTCGTCATCCCTCCCCCAACGTCACGGGTGCTGCACATGGGGCACATGCTCAATAATAGTATCAGGATATCCTCGTGCGTCGTGCGTCAGCGTGGCTTCAACTGCTGCTGGGTGCCTGGTACCACCACGCCCTCTATCGCTACCGAAGCGAAGGTCGTCGGCCGTCTGGCAGCTCAGGGCATCCAGAAGCACGACCTGACGCGCAGCCTTCCTCGACAGGCTTGCGGGACCTGGACGCGCGAGCACGAGGTATCATCCTCGAGCAGCTCAAGCGCCTCGAACTCCTGCGACTGGGATCATGCCCGCCTACCATGGACGATGAGCGTAGCCAGAGCGTCATCGACGTCTTCGTCGACCTCTACCGCAAAGGGCTCATCTACCGCGGCGTGCGTGTCGTGAACTGGGACCCCCAAGGCACAGACTGCCGCTCAGCGACGAGAGGTCATCTATCAGGAGCAGCAGGGTATGCTCTATTATCTGCGCTACTCGTCGAGGGCGAGGGCGAGATAAGTATGTCGTCGTCGCTACGACCCGCCCGAGACCATCATGGGGACACCGCCGTCATGTATCAGCAATGACGAGCGCTATCACTTCCTCCGTGGCAAGAAACTCATCGTGCCTATTGTCGGCCGTGCAGTCCCCGTCATCGAGGACTGGGTACGACGCATCGAGTTCGGTACGGGCTGTCTGAAGGTCGCCTGCACGACGTCAATGACTATATGCTCGGTGAGAAGCACCAGCTCCAGACGATCGATATCTTCCACGATGACGGCACGCTCAACGAGCATGGCGGTGCCTACGCTGTGATGGACCGCTTCGACGTGCGTAAGAAGATCGAGGCTGACCTCATCGCCGCTGGTCTGATGGAGAAGGTCGAGACTACACGAGATAGGTGGTCACTCGAGCGTACTCATTAGTGCCCATCGAGCCTAAACTCTCGATGCAGTGGTTCCTCACGATGGATGGCCTCGCTAAGCCCGCCCTCGATGCGGTGATGAATGACGGATCCGCTGCACCCTGCGAAGTTCAAGAACACCTACCGCCACTGGATGGAGAACATCGGACGGTGCATCAGCCGCCAGCTCTGGTGGGGCATCGCATCCCAGCCTACTACCTGCCCGATGGTAGCTTCGTCGTCGCTGCAAGTGATGAAGAGCGCTTCGTCTGGCATGGGAGAGAATGCTGATCTCACCGCGCAGACCTGCGCCGTGAGAGCGACTGCCCTCGATACCTGGTTCTCCTCTTGGCTCTGGCCTATCACGCGTCTTCGCCCCGCACTGAGCAAAGGCAACAAGGAGCTCAGATACTATTACCCCACCTCTGACCTCGTCACGGGGCCAGATATCCTCTTCTTCTGGGTAGCGCGGCTATGATTATGGCGAGTGCTAGAATTCGAGGAAGAAGCCCTTCGAGAACGTCTACCTCACCGGTATCGTCACGTGACAACCAGGGTCGTAAGATGTCGAAGACCTCGGTAACTCGCCCGACCCCTGCTGCTCATCGACAAGTATGGCGCTGACGGCGTGCGTATGGGCCTCATCACGAGCGTCCCCGCTGGGAACGATATCTCTTCGACGAATCACTCTGCGAGCAGGGTCGTCACTTCTAGTCAAGATCTGGAACGCCTCCGCCTCGTGAAGGGCTGGACAGTCGAAGCTGCTGCTACGCCTCAGGTCGGGCCTGCGTCTGGCCTCCCACTGGATGCGCTCAGGTGCTCAGCAAGGCGGCTACCGAGCTCGACGACCTCTCTTCGCTCAGTATCGCATCAGCGAAGCGCTGACCCTCGTCTGCAAGCTCATCCGGTGATCGACTTCTCCTCCTCTTACTCGAGCTCATCAAGCTGCCCTACGGCTCGCCCATCGACGAGACGACCTGCCCAGTGAGGCGCTGGACTTCTTCGACGAGATCCTGCGTATCCTCCACCTTCACGCCTCTCATCACCGAAGAGCTGTGGCAGAACCTCGCCGAGCGCGCCGATGGTGAGAGCATGGCGCACACCAGCAGCGTCCCTGCGAGGCCTCACGATGAAGCCTTCCTCGCGCGCTTCGCTGCCGCTCAGAGATCATCACCACCGTACGCAGCCTGCGTACGAGCAAGAACCTCTCGCCCCGCGAAAGCCCTGGCCTCGAGGCAAGCCCCCAGCTATCCCACCGAGCTCGATGAAGTCCTCATCAAGATGGCAGGCCTCTCTAGCTATCGACCGCAGCGGCGTGCGTAGCGAGGGTGCTGTGACCTTCGTCATCGGGACGGACGAATTCGCCGTGCCCTATGGCTGCCTACATCGATGTGGAGGAAGAGCTGAAGAAGCTCCGTGCCGACCTCGAGTACCAGCAGAAGTTCCTCGCTGGCGTGAGAAGAAGCTGAGCAACGAGACTTGTGAGCTGAAAGGCTCCTGAGGCAGTCATCAGCCTCGAGCGCAAGAAGAAGGCCGACGCTGAGAGCCGTATCGCCACGATCGAGCAGAGCATCCGCCAGCTCTCTGGCAACTCAATCCTATCGCGATGCAACCACTGACCTCGAGCGACCCAATACTCCTCGCAGGACCATCCCCTGGCTATCCATATCGGGAAGGTGCTGGAGGAGAAGGTGAAAGCGCCTCCCCCATCTCGTCCTGCGCTCCTCGAGCGCATCATCCATCAGCGGGAGATCAGATGACTCACCTCTACTGCGGGCACCTCGATGGTATGGACTTCCTCGAAGCCCTGATGGGGAGTTCGCTGCACGACCGAATGGGTACACCCCGAGCGCCTGCCCGAGTCGGGGCGCTGCATCTTCGTCTGCAACCATCCGCTGGGTGGTATGGACGGCATCTCCCTCACCACGCTGGGAAGCGCTACGGCGACGTGCGCTGCACGTCACCGACTTCTATTACCTCCGCCCGCTCCAGTCGGTCTTCCGCCGGTGAATAACCGTCGGGGCTCGCAGGGCCGTGAGTCGATCACGATGCTGCAGGAGGCGATGCGCTCCGACGTCCTATCGGCACCTTCCCCGCGGGCTCAGCACACGTATCTTCGACGGCAAGCTGCGGGACTGCCCTGGCATAAGACCTTCGTCTCGCGGGCCATCGCTGAAAGGCGAGCGACATCGTGCCGCTGCACTCACGTCGGGCAGAATAGCCGCCGCTTCTACTGGATCTGGCATCAGGGGCGCTGAAGATGAAGTTTCGACCCAGGCAGCCCTCCTTCCCGATGAGCTCTTCCGTGCTCGCGGCAGTCACTTCAAGGTCATCGTCGTGGGAGGCCGATCTCCTGGCAGAGCCTCGTGACAGCGGCCTTACGCCCCAGCAGGAGGCCCAGCGTATCCGTGCGCTGAGCACCAGCCCGCGATGAGTATGATGCTACACTGACCAAGCGCTGATGTTTACCACACCGATCATCGCCCCTGTCTCTGCGGATCTCATCCGCCAAGAACTCACCCCGACAAGCTCCTTCGCACGACGAATAAGGGTGGGAACGAGATCATGTCTTCCACGCAAGCACGGCTCCCGAGACGATGCGTGAGATCGGGCGCTTGCGCGAAGAGGCCTTCCGCTTCTACGGCGGCGGTACGGGCGTGACTGCGACGTCGATGCGAGTTCGACCTCGCCGACGACGTGCTACCGTCAGCTCATCGTGTAGGATCCCGCCGAAGGAGCTATCCCTCGGTGGCTATCGCTTCACGCTCGGCGACGAGGTCCCAGATGGACGAAGCCACGGGCGTCCACGCCTGGCGACGGCAGAGCTCTTGAGTTCAGCGCCCGCTCCTCGCGGACTACCTCCCGTGCACGATCGAGCTGGGTCGCTCGCTTCGTCTCCCCTGCCCTATCAGTCTACGCGTATGGAAAGCTGAGCCTCTTTGCGCTGGACAGCCTCTGGGATGGCCTCGAGCGCTGACGGTACTCAACCCTGCGATGAAGTATTTCTACGGCAAGGTCACGATGTATAGGGACTACGATCCCACGTAGCGCAACCTCATCCTCTACTCTCGACAAGCACTTCCCGATCCCCGATCCGACTTGTTCGCCCCGACGATCCGCTGCCCATCGTCGTCGACGAAGCCGAGATCCGCGAGCTCTTCCCCACGGATGACCGTCTGGAGAACTCACCGCGCGCTGAACAAGGCGGTACGTAGATCGGGCTGAACATCCTCCGCTGGTCAACTGCCCTACGGCGCTCTCGCCCGAGATGCGTGTCTTCGGTATCGGCGATCAACGAGGACTTCGGCCACGTCGAGGAGACGGCATCCTCATCGCTATCGACGAGATCATCCCCCGACAAAGCGTGTGCGCCATATCGGACCTTTCGACCCCTGACAAGGCATGCAGACGATCTGCTGTGGACCAACATCTCAAGAGCGGGTGCGACTGGTGAAGAGTTAGCCTGCCGCTATCTGGAGCGCCACGGTTACTCCATCCTCGAGCGAAACTGGCGCCACCAGCACCGTGAGATCGACTATCATCGCCCGTGGGGCGAGACGCTCGTCATCACCGAGGTCAAGACGCGTGGCGTCGGAGCTTTCGCTGAAGCCTCGCACGACCGTCGACCCGAGAGAAGCAAGCCTTTCCCTCATCTCCGCAGCCAGTGCTACATCCGTCAGCGTGCTCGATCTGGAGGTGCGCATGCGTATCCTCGCTCGATATTGAGGTTGCTGATGGAGTTACTACGATAGAGCATATCCTCGGGTCTCACCCGCAGCCTGGGTGCGTCGCTGCGCAAAGTCAGCGCCCTCATCGGTAGTCCTTCGCTCGCGAATGATTCTGCGCTCTCTATGCCTCAGCTCCATACTCCCGTCACGCTACCGCCCTCGCCTCACGCTTGGGCGGCAGGCAAGTCGCCTCAGCTTCGGCTCGTGCTTCAGTGAGCATATCGGCGCTCACCTGCGTGATGGAGGCCTGGCAGCTCCAAAGTCAATCCCGCCAGGCATCGGTACAATCCCCTCTCGATAGCAGCCGGCATCGAGCGCCTTTCTTTGGTGGCTCTTCACCGAAGCAGACCTCTTCGAGCATGGGTGGCTCCACCACTCCTTCCTTCATCACTGGGCGCTCTGTTTCGACGGCGGAGGAAGCCTCGTCTGATGAATGCTTCGTGCGAAGCGGTGACGAGGCGCTCCTCAGCTGCGCTCCCTGCTCTCACCTACGGCACGTTTGCCTATGTCTACCGCCTTGCGGGTGACGAATATGGCGGAGCAGCGGGTAGGGTAGTGAGCAACCGCCACAGCTCCTCGAGCGGACGTTCGTCCGTGAGCGTGTGAGATTAGGACGCTCCTTCCAGACTTGGCGCCCACTCATCGAGCGTCGTCGTTGAGCGCTTCCCCGAGCTGACGATCATTCAGACGGTGAGCCCCTGTGCGTCATCTGCGTGACGGCGCCCACGGCAATGCCCCTCATACGAGCGACGCTCCTGCTTCTCTCCGAGGCACTCACGGAGCAGTTCCCGCGACTTGCTTTTTATTTCCCCTCTTGCAATTGGTGCTCGACGAGGCCCGCGACTACCGCTTCTATGCCGAGAGGATATGGTGCATCCCTCCCCCTTGGCACAGCTGTCATCGTCGCCGAGCGCTTCACCACGCGGGCATCTCGACGAAGCGGTGCAGCAGGCTTTGCCCCTAGCGCACCGCCTGCATCAAGAGCTTCTGTCACCGCCCTACACGCTGAGGGTGCCGGAGCATACGGCACGCCTGCCGCTCTCCGTGAGCGCGTCGCAGCTTTCCGCTCGCAGTACCTCCGCTCAGCTTCACGACTTACCCTCACGGATAGATTAGTTTCACCATCCTCTCTCCCGCCACCCTCGCTACGGTCTTTGCGGTCACGCCGCATCTGTCGCACGACCGAGCTGTGAGCCATATACTCACCGATAGCCGTCTCGCTCCTCACTGCCCGAGGACGCTTTTCTTCGCCATCCGCACGGAGTCGGGTGACGGGCACCACTATATCGAGTCACCCCATGAGCGTGGGGTAAGGAGCCTGTCGTCGGCAACTCCGAGCGAGACGGAGCGAAGCACAGCGGGTGCAACTGGTATGTCGTCACTCATCCATCACGGCACCGCAGGCGCTGGCACGCACGCACCGCGAGCGCTTCCCCTGCTCCATACGATCGGTATCACGGGGAGCAACGGGAAGACCGCCGTCATGAACTGCTCCATCAGCTCCTCTCCCCTGCTTCCATACGATGCGCTCGTGTCTACACTGCAGATCGGCGTACCGCTCTCGTGCTGAGTATCACCGCTACGGACGAAGTCGCCCTCATCGAAGCGGGGATCTCTCGCCCCGGTGAGATGGCTGCGCTGGAGACGTCATCCCGCCTCAGCTCGGTGTCTTCACCTCGCTCGGTAGCGCACATCGAGGGCTTCGCCTCGCTGGAGGAGAAGCCCGATGAAAAGCTCCACCTCTTCGGAGCGCTCCACCCGCTCTTTCTATAGCCCTGATACGCCCCTGGTCGCTGAGGCAATGCGTGAGCGCTTCCGCGACAGTCCCACATACACCTGGAGTCATAAGTGACCCTGCCGCCACGGTCTACGTCCGCACGACTGAGACGACGAGCACCACGACAGCGCTCGTCTGCGTGGTGGCTGGCGAAGAATATCCGCTGAACGTCCCTTCACCGATGCCGCTCTACCTTTGAGGATGTCGCCTGCTGTCTGACCTCGTGGCGGCCCTCGCTCCCCCAGCTCTCGCTGTGCCCGAAGCGTGGCGTGCCCTCACCAGCATCTCGATGCGTCTGGAGGTCAGGACGGCTTGCAGGGCAATACCTCATCGATGATGCTACAGCTGCGACCTGCGAGTCGCTCTCTCATTGCGCTGGACTTCCTGCGTCGTCAGCTTCGGCTACGGGCGCTCGCCCCGTGCCCTGCTCTCCGATATCGAGGGGACGGACGTGGTGATGCCGACCTCTATGCCGAGGTCGCGGCCTCATCCAGAGCTATGGCGTGGACGAAGTCTCTCGCTGTCGGAGAGCATCCTCACGGCTTCGGCGGGCTCTTTGACGCTGGGCATACGCGCTTCTTCGCCACAACGAGTGAACTTTTAGCTTCGCCCCTCCTGTCGCGTCTGCACGACTCTGTATCCTCATCAAGGGGCGCACGCCGCTTCGCCCCTCGATCAAGTCTACCGCCGTCTCTCCTCCCGCGAGCATCGGGCGGTGCTGGATATCGACCTCAGCGCTGTCGTGCACAACCTCAATCACTACCGCTCACTCCTGCCGCCCGAGCATCCGCTCATCTGTATGATCAAGGCCGATGGCTACGGACAGGGCGCCTCTCGAGCTGGCGCGCACACCCAGGAGCACCGCGTCGACTACCTCGCCGTAGCCGTGGCGGACGAAGGGCGTGAGCTGCGTGACAAGGGCATCCGCACGCACATTATGATTATGAACCCCGAGCTGTCGGTGGCAGATGCCCTCTTCTCGCACCGCCTCGAGGCCGAGGTCTATAGTATGGAGCTCCTCGAGGGGCTGTGCAACGCGCCGTAGCGCAGGCATCACCGCCTTCCCTATCCATCTCAAGCGTCGATAGCGGGTACACCGCTTGGGCTTTGCGCCTGCTGACCTCCTGCGGTAGGGCTTATCTCCAGAGCATCCCGAGCTGCGTGTCAGCTCAGTCTTCCTCGCACCTGGCTGCCGACGAGCCCGACAAGCGTGACTTCACCGAGCGTCGGGCTGAGACCTTCATCGCCGCTACCGAAGCCTTGACGGCTCGCCCTCGGCTCATCAGCCAGCGTCACCCGCTGAATACGGCGGGTATCGAGCGCCTCCCCGAATACGCTCTGATATGGCACGCCCTCGGCATCGGCCTCTATGGGGTGAGTGCTACAGGGGCGCCCCTGCAGAGCCCATCGCTCGCCTGACGACCGTCCTCCTGCAGATCCGTGAGCTCCGCAGGCGAAGCTATCGGCTATGGCTGTCGTGGCATCACCTCCCGCCCCTCACGCATCGCGGTCATCCCCTATCGGTTATGCCGACGGCTCTCGCGCCGTCTGAGCCGTGGAGCCTATTCGGTGCTCCTGCACGGCCGCCTGTGCCCAACCATCGGCAATGTCTGTATGGATGCCTGTATGATCGATATCACCGACGTGCCTGAGGCGCGGGTGGGGACGAGGTCCTCATCTTCGGTGGCGAAGAGCGCCCCTATCACGGTGCTTGCCGAAGCCTGCGACACGATCCTACGATCCTCACGACCCTCTCGACGCGCATCCAGCGTCGCTACTGGCTGCGAGTGCCTATACTATATATAGTGATAGTCGCCCCACGGCTCGTCACTAAGTGACCTGCCGTGGGCTTACTTTCTCCATCTTCGAGGAAGGGGCTAGTGACGATGCGTGGGGAGGGTCGTGAATCTATATGAGTACGTGGGTAGAGCTATATAGATGGCGCAGCAAGCTATACAGCTTTGTGAAGTGACCTATACGTGGTTGTTGCTCCGCGTAGGGAGAAAAGTTGCGGACGAGTGGCAGATAAGTTGGACTACGTACGTGGATCGATAAATCTACGTACGTGGATATTTGGTTTACGTGCCTGGTCTTTAAGACTACGTGCATAGACAGAGGAAGACCTCTACGGAGAGGTGCTTTTTCTTCACGACAGTGACACTTTTCCCTCCGCTGGATAAGAGGAATAGCTGCGATAAGGGCGAAGGGCTTGCTCGGTCACTTCGGAGAGGCATATCGAGCTAAGGTGCGTACTGCCTAGCACTCTAAATAGAGGGCAGGACTATAGGCAACAATCTTATATTGATCGGGTGAGCGAACCAATATAGGGTTCGCAGTCGGACCTATATAGGTCGGCATCAGACCTATATAGCTTCACCCGCTGACCAGGATATGTGATACTGCCTGGGAGGTCTGCTCGGACTACCCAGTGCGAAGAGCTTTTTATTAGATGTGGGTTAAGTGGCAGGGCATAGCGTGGTAGTATTCACTACCTTCCTCGGGTGGTCCCAGGGTGCTCTTGGGCGGAGGAGGAAGTATGTCGGGGATTGACGAGTTCAGGGTGGTGTCTGTGTAATTCAAATGTTTGCACCACCTTTGCACCTGTTCTAAAAAATCGCTCCCACGCACCAGGTGGTGAGCTGAACAAGGAAAATGACTCTGTAGCTCAGTTGGTAGAGCAAGTGACTCTTAATCACTGGGTCGTGAGTTCGAGCCTCACCAGTGTCTACAGAGGCGGGTACTACATCTCAGTAGTACCCGCTCTCGTTGCATCAGGTCACGTCGCGCAGCACGGCAGGTATCAGCCTACATAGCCATCTTTGTAGGCATTGTAGTGTGTCCTGACCCGCTTCGTGTGACGGGTCACATCTAATAGAGATATACATGAATTGGGCTAATTTAACCGAGCAAATAACCTCGTGGGCTGGGCGATCTTCGCAGTCGCTACGCTCACTCATCTGCTCACGATCGGCCCCTCAGCGAGCCTGTGGGACTGTGCGGAGTTCATCGCTGTGATCATCTGAGTTCGAGATCAGGCACCCCTCCTGGCGCGCCCTTCTACACGCTGGTCTATAATGTGATCTCGCATCTGGGTGGTAGCCCTGAGCGTGCGGCACTGATGACCAATGCCACGAGTGCCGTGCTGAGCGGCCTCGATCCTCTTCCTCTTCTGGACCATCACCATATGGTACGCCGTGTGCTGACGCCTCGCGCGCATCTCGGCAAGCAGGGCTTTCGAGCCCACTGGTGAGGGTGTGATGACGATGGGGCAGGCTATCGCTATCCTTGGCTCTGGTCTGCGGGTAGCTTGGCGTACACGTTCTCCGACTCCTTCTGGTTCCAGCGCTGTCGAGGCGGAGGTTTGACGCCTTCAGCTCGCTCTTCACAGCGGTGGTCTTCTGGCTAATCTTCAAGTGGGAGGAGCGCAGCGAGTACGAGCGCTCGGACCGCTGGCTGGTGCTGATCGCTCATCTGATGGGCTCAGTATCGGGGTGCACCTGCTGAACCTGCCTGTCTGCCTGCTATGGCGCTGGTCTACTACTACCGCCGTGCCACGACACCCACGCTCAAGGGTAGCGCTCTGGCGCTCCCTCGGCTCCTTCCGCCTCGTCGGGCTGATGATGTACAGGGTCGCAGGGTGTGCCTAAGCTCGCAGGAAGTGGGATATGTTCTTCGTCAATACCTGCGGCCTCAGCTACAAACCAAGGCTGTATATCTACCTCACGGTGCACTCGTCGCCGTCCTCATCTGGGGCGTCTACGAAGCCGACCGTCGAGTGCAGGATCCCGCTCCTCGGCTCACATCGCTTCCGTATCTCTATCGCTCTGTCGCTGATCTTGATGGGGATCCCCTCATCGGGAATGGTATCGATGCCCTTGCACTGGCGGCTGGTGTCATTGCTTCTTCACCCATATAAGGGGTCTTCGCGCACGTGCCGTCAGACGGCACAGAGATGTCGCTCGTGGCTATCGCTATGGGCTTCTCCTCCTACGGGTGATCCTCGTGCGTGCGGTGGCTGACCCCTCCGATGAATGAGAATGCACCCTGCTGATGCCTTCTCGCTCCGCTACATCTGGCGCGTGAGCAGTATGGCTCGGCACTGCTCTTCTTGCCCTACCTCTGCGTCGCCCTATAAGTACGGTCGCCGACGGCGGTCCTGAGTTCGACGAAGGTGAGCCTACCTACGGGCGTGTCGATAAGGCTCAGCCTTCTGACCGACCGCTAGTAGCACGTGCTGCCCAGGATGAGCCCGTCTATGAGGCTCAAGCGATGTCTCTTCCTCGTGTTCATGACCGTGGTCAGCGCAGATGTACAATACGTGGATGGGGCGTGCTGCCGATGATATGTCGCAGCCTACCTTCGAGGACAACCTCACCTGCTTCTTCAACTACCAGCTGACCTACGCATGACTGGCGCTACTTCACGCGGAACTTCGCCGGACGCCAGAATGACCTTCAGGGTGACGGCGGCCTCCTGCGTGGTGGCGCTGCTACGGGTATTCCTTCGTCGATAGCTTCTTCTACGGGGATGGCGATACGCACCCCGAGGACATGACGGCCAATAAGGGGCACAATGTCTCACTACGCCCTCCCGCTGATCCTCGGGCCCATCGGCCTCTTCTTCCAGATCGGTCGCGGGCGTCGTGGTGTGGAGAGCTTCTGGGTGACCTTCACGCTCTTCTTCATCGACGGGTATCGCCATCGTGCTTTTACCTCAACCAGTATCCTGGTCAGCCCCGTGAGCGTGACTACGCTTATGTGGGATCGTTCTACGCCTTCGCCATCTGGGTGACTGGTGGCTGCTATCGCATCGACTGCCAGCCGCTATCTCTCCAAGCAGCCTGCGAAGAAGACCAGCGATGAGGACGCGCCTGTCACCATCTCTACGGCTGCTGCGGTGTCGCTTCGCTGGTGCTCCTGCTCATCCCCATACAGATGGCAGGGCAGAACTGGACGACCACGACCGCTCGGGTCGCACCGTCGCCAGCGACATGGTCGCAACTACTCTCGAGAGCTGTGAGCCGAATGCCATCCTCTTCTGCTACGGCGACAACGATACCTTCCCCTCTGGTACGCACAGGAAGTCGAGGGTATCCGCACGGACGTCCGCACCCGTCAACTCTCCTATCTCTCGGGTGACTGGGTACATCGACCAGATGAAGAAGCAGGCCTACGAAGTGCAAGCCTCCGCCCCTCGGTCTCCTGCCCAAGTCCTATTATTACTACAACAACTACGCTCGTGAGTCCCAATCGGCGGTGAGCGCCTGAGCGTCGAGGAGGCTTGTATAGGCACTGCAGGGTCACGCCCTGGTTCGCCTGCTATGCTGACCTCGCCCGACCTCTACGTCGCCGTCGACTCGGCTGCTGTCGCTCAGCGCATCGTAGAAGAGCTTCGCACTCGCGAGGCATATCACTCCCGACTTCTCACTGAGCCTGCACGGCCGTCAGTTCCTCGATATCGGTGGCCTCAGTGTCCTCGACCTCATCGCGGGACAACAAGTGGAGCGTCCCATCTACTGGGCGATCACTTCGCCCCGCAATGCCTTCAATGGTATGACCGCCAGCATGGTGCAGACGGGCATGACTTCGCAGCTCCTCCCGCTCGCTCCACGTGTCGACAGCACGGGCCCGTGCTATCGACTACGGCATCGGCAATCCGGATCGCTATGTACGAGACGGTGATGACGATAGTTCCGCTGGTGCGGTGCTGATCGCCCGGCACGTACTTCGATGAGACACGCCCGTGGCATCGTATCGACCCTGCGCAATCAGATCTTCACGCCTCTGGCTAATGGTTATCCGAGCGTGGCGATAAGCAGAAGGCACGAAGCCATACTGAAGAAGTGTCTCTCCGTCATCCTCGAGGAGAACGTCCCCTATGGGACGAGCGCACTCTGCTTCGCTGATGCCTCTATCGTGCCGATATGCGTGCTGAGGCTGACCACGTGCTGAGCTTATCGCCCGCCGTGCGCTGAGCACGCTGACCTGGGCGGTACAGCTCTCGCTGAGAAGCTCGAGGAGGTCTCACGCCACGGTGAGCTGCGGGAGGCTTATACGGCTATTTCTTACGCTCCGACTTCGCTAGGACTACAACTGCAGGCGCTCTCCCGCTATGAGCAGGAGATCGCAGCGCTGCTCCGCCGTCTGGGCGTAGCTCAGTAGTCCGCTCTTCCGCCGATGATCGAGCGCATCCTCTGTCGGGTACCCATGTGGTACCGCATGCCAGCCTGAGCGCGCTGGCGTATCCCCGCGCTCAGGGCAAGAGTATCTACCTTACCTTCGATGATGGTCCGATACCCGAGGGTCACGCCTTGGGTATTGGATCTGCTCGATGAGTTCGGGATCAGGCCACGTTCTTCTGCGTGGCGGACAAGTGCGACGCTACCCCCGAGCTCTTCGAGGAGATACGTCGCCGTGGTCACATGCAGGCAATCACACCTATCATCATATCCAGGGTATCTTCCACTCGACGAAGGATGACGCATGCGCGACGTGTGCATGACGCGTACCAGCTCATCCACTCACGCTACTTCCGTCCGCCGCACGGGCACCTGCGCTTCTCGCAGAATAGGGAGCTTAGTCATAGCTTCGAGATCGTGATGTGGGATGTCGTGACGCGCGCGATTGCCAATGCCGAGCCCAGCCCAGAGACCATCGTCGGTTACGTGAAGCGCTATGCGCAACGGCTCGATCATCGTCTTCCACGACTCGCTCAAGGCCGAGAGGAATATGCGCGTAGCGATGCCCGAAGCCGTGCGCTGGCTCCAGAGTGAGGGCTATCACTTCCTGACGTATCGGCGATGCCCCTTGTATATAGCATGGGATGAAGATCGTAGAAGGTCTTGGTATGGGTATAAAAAGCGAGCTGACTTCAGCCAGCTCCAACCTATTAACCAAAACCTTAACTATGAAAAATCTTGCATTTTCATTGCAAATATACAGATAAAATATATTATCTCCAACTGCGGGAGAAGTCCCTTCTTAAGAAGCGTCTACGCACCTCCCATCGTCACTTAAGCACTTCATATGGTTCATGCAGCCAAGATCGAGCTCGCCCAGAGCGCTCAGCCTTCGACCGCCACCGCCCGCCGCGTCTATAGAGAGACCTATGGCTGCCAGATGAATGTCGCCGACGGCGAAGTCGTCGCATCCATCACGCAGATGGACGGCTTTCACCTGACCGAAGACGCTGAGTTGGCGCGATGCTATCTTCCTCAATACCTGCTCCGTGCGCGACAATGCCGAGCAGAAAGTCCTCAACCGCATCGCGTACTATCACTCCATCCGCCGTCAGAGCGCCGTATCATCATCGGCGTCCTCGGCTGTATGGCGGGAGCGATGCTAAGGGGAGCTGATCGAAGCACCACGTCGACCTCGTCGTCGGCCCCGATAGCTATCTCGACCTGCCGAATCTCGTCGGCGCTGTCGAGCGCGGGAGAACGATCAACGTGCAGCTCTCCACCACCGAGACCTACAAGGATGTCCTCCGCTGAAGATCGGCGGGCTCAACTCTCGGGCTTCGTCTCCATCATGCGTCGGGTGCAACTCTGCTCCTACTGCATCGTGCCTACACCCGTGGCCCGCGAGCGTAGCCGTGAGCTGAGAGCATCATCCGTAGGTGAAGGACCTCGAGGCCAAAGGGCTATCGAGATCACGCTGCTCGGGCAGAATGTGAATTCTACCGCTTTGTAGACGGGGACCGCACGTATGACTTCGGTGACCTCCTCGAGCAGGCTCGCCCTCGCTCGTGCCTGAATCCGTATCCGCTTCACTTCGCCGCACCCTCGATGGATATGGACGACAAAGGCCATCGCTGTGATGGCGAAGTACCCGAATATCTGCAAGCATATCCACCTGCCTGCGCAGTCGGGCAGCGACCGCATCCTCAAGCTCACGAAGCGCAACCAGACCCGTGAGTGGTACCTGAGGCGTGTCGCGGCTATCCGCCGCGCTACTGCCTGACTGCGCCATCGTCGGATATCTTCTGGCTTCCGACGAGAGCGAGGAGGACTTCCAGGACACGCTGAGACCTCACGGTGAGGTGGTCTACGACAATGCCTTCCTCTTCAAGTACTCCGAGCGCCCCGGGACGTATGCTGGGCACCTTATCGACAACATCCCTGAGGAAGAGAAGATCGCCGCCTCAACGAGATGATCGAGCTGCAGACCCAGCCTCGCTCGAGAGCAACCTGCGTGACGTGGGAAGACCTTCGAGGTCCTCATCGAGGGGCTTCAGCAAGCGCTCCCCGCGAACAGCCTCTTCGGCCGCAGCTCAGCAGATAGGTCGTCGTCTTCGACAAACAAGGCTACCGTGTCGGTCAGTACGTGGATGTAGCGCATCGAGTCCGCCACGGCAGCGAGCCCTCATCGGGAAGCCCGTGCGCCCCTGCCGAAGGCTATACGCGAAGCCGAGTAAGCGCCTCCAGCTTCTCCCCGAAGCAAAGAATCAGCATCGCCCCACAGATTCCGCCGAATCTGTGGGGCGATAGTCGCTTTACTCCCGTAGTGCAAGCCGCTTTGCTTGACTATTCGGATTACTCCAGCGAGCGAAGGAAAACTTCCCACGCACCTCGTGAAACTGCAGTACCACTACAGAGAAACCTTTGTCTACGTACGTGGTCGTTAAATCTACGTACGTGGATCATAGGACTTTACGTGCATAGTACTTGCAGACCACGTGCGTGGACGGAGGATTAGGCGTAGTCGTGGACAGCTTTTCTTTCGGCTCTATGGCAAGAAGTCCCAGTGCTTGTTTGTCGTCGAGCGATCGCGAGGAACGGACAGCTCGCCGTGAGAAGTCAATATGCATGGTGAGCTACGAACAATATCGCTATGTTTGCGGTCGATATTTATTCGCCTGGGCGCCTACCGCACCTGGAGCGATGATACAAGGGTCGTAAGATGAGCGTCCTATAGATACGAAGCCGACAGATCCATCTCCAGAGCCCCTTGATGCCCTTGCGGTAGGGCGGAAGGTCCTGACGTACTTGGCTGAGGTCCAGAGCCTCCCCGCGCGTCTGGGAGTGCTATAGCCGTGAGCAAGTGAAGCTGGAGATGCAGGCACGCTTTTTGTCGGCAAGAAATGTCCCGAGAGGAGGCGGATCGCTGCGGTCCTATCATACGCTGGACCACTTTGCCTATCCTCCCCAATCAGGGATTACGAGCTTTTGCGGGCCTCTGCGGCTGTGCCTTTCACGATCGATGCTCACGGATCCAGTGGCTGCATATATCCGCTATGCTCTCCTCTACGAGACGGGGATCTGTGCTGTCGGTGACCTCTGTCTGCAGGCGTACAGGGACTGCGAGGGAGTTCCGTGAGGCGATCCGGCATCGACTGGATGTTCTTAGGGCGCGATGCGAGAGGGGCGAAATATGCTTTCGGAGGTGGATGGCAAGCAGCTGGGCGTTAGCGCTATTTAGTCCGCCGAAAGATATGCTGTATTGGCTGAGGAGCATCTACCCGCACGAGCGCTTTGTGCAAAGGTTGAGCTTCAGTGGGTTGGGGCTCCGTGAGGACGCATCGCAGAGCCATCATCGAGCGCTGAGAAGCCGACCCGATCGCTTTTCTGCTCATTGACCCGAAGCTGATCAGAGGCGGACTCAAGGGCAACGCATCGCCCGCCTTCATTGGATCGTCGTCGACTGCGGGACAGCGGTGCATGGTCAGAAGACGGGGAGCGCGTATCGTTCACCCTACTTTTACTCAGAGCCGAGCGGGTGGGCGCTTCCGATGAAGGACCTCATCAAGTATCTATACGTCACGATCGTGAGGGTAGCCTTCACCAATGATATACAGCGACAAGAGGCTGGAGTCGATGCTCTCCAGCCTCTTGGCTATTCGTATGTCGGGGTGAGGTGGTACGCTGCGACCTCGCTCTGCGATTGCAGGGGGTGATAGCGCTCGACCTGCTCGCGGAGCTTGGTGCGGTCGATGGGTGTAGATCTCCGTCGTCGCTACATCCTCGTGACCGAGGAGGAGCTGAATAACGGAGGTTCGCACCGCCTCGAGGAGCGCTGTGGCGATAGCTGAGCGGAAGGTGTGGGGCTGATCTTCTTGTTCACGCCCGCCATCTCGGCGGCTTCGCGCACCATGACGAAGACCGTGATACGGGAGATGGCTTGCCCACGACGGCTGAGAAGACGTGGTCCTCTTGTCCACGCTTCGGGTGGCACGGTCGGGATCACGGAGGTAGCGGGTGACCTCGGCGATGGCGGAGTCACTCAGCGGGACGAGGCGCTGCTTGCTCCCCTGCCCTGTAGCGCGTGAGATAGCCTCTCGTCGAGGAAGAGGTCGGGAAGGTCAGGTGGCACAGCTCGCTCACACGCAGGCCGCAGCTGAAGAGCACCTCGATGATGGCACGATTGCGCTGGCCTCGACGCCCGCCCTTGCTCCCTGCGGCCTCGATGATGCGGTCGACCTCGGCGGTCGTCAGCAGTGGGGAGATAGCGCCCCTTGCGTGGCACCTCGAGGAGTGCCGTGGGGTCGCTATCTACATAGCCCTCGAGGAGGAGATAGCGCCCGAAGAGCGGATACCGAGATGATGCGCGAGATCGACGTCGGGCCGATGCCCAGATCATGGAGCGTGGCGATGAAGTGCTGCAGTCGTGGATGAGTCGATGGCTTCGATGCTGGAGCCCTTCGACGTCCGTGAGCTGAGGAGCTTATCGACGTCGCTGAGGGTAAAGCCTCACACGTATTCTCAGAGAGGCCGGAGCTCGAGCGTAGGTGCGAGAGGAACTGCGTGCGTATATCGTCGAGGAGCATTCAAAAAGTGAAATTTTAATTTTATCTTTGCAAAGGTAAGAAGACAATAGGAATACCCCGAAATAACGAATGTGGATAGAGATCGTTAACGGGCCGAACCTTGCTCGGATCGGCCAGCGTGAGCCCAGCATCTACGGCACGATGTCGATGGACACTTGCCTGGAGCAGCTGCACCAGCGCTATGATCACCAGCTTCGTCTGACCCTATTTCCAGTCGAACCGCGAGGGGGCGCTCGCCCTGACAGGCTCTATGAGCTGCACGATGCCGGTGCTGACGCCATCATCCTCAATGCCGGTGCCTATACCCGCACCTCCTTGGCCTTTGGCCGATGCCCTCGGGCGATCACTCCCCCACTATCGAAGTCCATATATCCAATATCTATAAGCGTGAGCCTATCCGCCAGCGCTCCCTCATCAGCAGAGGCCTGCCGAGGGACGATCTCGGCTTCGGTCTCGATGGATGCGCTTAGCCATCGAAGCCGTGTGTGAGGCTTACCTCTACCGACCCACGAATAAATTACTCAATTAAGCATTATGAAGAAAAACCAAGATTGTAGCTACTATCTCGGATCTGCGCTGCGACGTAGAATTCATCCGTCCGCTCGTCGAAGCTGGCGTGAACGTCGTACGTGTGAACACCGCCACATGACGAAGGAGGGTATCACCCAGGTCATCAACAATACGCGTGCTGATCGCCCAGCGTCGCTGTCCTCCTGGACTACGAAGACTGAAGTCCGCGACGGTCCTCGAAGGTGACTCGAAGTCAAGCGCGAATTCCACGCTGGTGACAAGGTCATCTTCCAGGCTAACCCGAAGCCAAAGACCAACAACGAAGTCATCAACGTGAACTACGTGAACTTCGTCCCGACGTACGCCCGTAGGTGCTCGCATCCTCCTCGACGACGGTGCTCTTGCCTTCGACGTGAGAAGAAGGAAGGCGACAAGCTCTTCACGGTCTGTCAGAACAACGGTAGCTCGGTAGCCGCAAGGCGTCAACGTCCCTGGCGACGCATCGACCTGCCCTCACTCACCGAGAAGGACCGTGGCAACATCAGCACTCCATCCCCCAGAAGATCGAGTTCATCGCTCACTCTTCGTCCGTAACAAGAAGGACATCGAGGAGATCAGGCGATCCTCGACGAGCACAAGACGACATCAGATCGATCGCTAAGATCGAGAACCAGGAAGGTGTCGACAGCATCGACGAGATCGTCGACTCTTGCTAGCTGGTATCGCGATCGCTCGTGGTGACCTCACTATCAAGTCCCCGCATGAAGGTCCACTCCATCAGCGTACTGATCATCAAAGTGTATCGCTGCTAGAAGCCCGTCATCGTCGCTCACGCAGATGCTCCACGATGATCGACAGCCCCTGCCTACGCGTGCAGAGGTCCAGCGACATCTAACGCTGTCTACTACCGCACCGACGCTGTCATGCTCTCGGGTGAGACGGCTAACGGTAAGTACCCCCTCGAGGCTGTCAGACGATTGGCAGCATCATCCGTGAGGCTGAGAGAGCCTCGAGCGCGATACTAACGACGAAGTGCCTTACTCTGAGGAAGTGAGCACCGACGGCCTTCCTCTCTAAGCAGGCTGTACGTGGCGTCGGGCAGATCGACACGCAGGCTATCATCACCGATAGCTTCACCGGTCGTACGGCTCGCTACCTCTCTTCCTTCGTGCTACGGTCCCCGTCTGCCTGTCTGCTACGATCCTACTCTGGCTCGTCAGCTGGCTCTCAGCTACGGTGTGACGGCTCACTACGCTGAAGACGCTGCTTGCCCAGGCTCACGTCTGGCTGCAGGTATCAAGAGCTTCATCAGGTCGGGCCTCATCAGCGAAGACACGCAGGCTGCTATATGAGCGGTACGATCGGTCAGATCGGGTGCTGCTCACTCGCTCGAGATCGACACGGTCAAGAGATCCTCGCTAAGAACGCTAAGTAATTCGGCGCTTCGCTGAATACCTCTTTGCAGGGGCCACTACCGATGATCCCATCGGTGAGTGGCCACGTCCACTACTCATGTGTTCTCTCCTTGCCTTTTGGTATATCAGAACATATCCATATATTTGTGCAATGTGATGTGCCTTCTCTACGATAGAGTCTGCCACATACATAGGTTTTATGTCTTAGTCTAATCTAAAAATAGTAAGAAGAACGCTCCATATGTTTCCTGATCATCTTGCGTAGCTTTCGGGGCTTGTAAGGATGGTGATGCTCGAGTAAAAGCTCCAGAGTGAGAGAGTAGCTCAGGTCAGACGACTATCCTAAGTTCTCTTGTCTCCGAGGTCTTTCAGGCAGGCTTGCTCCAGATCATTTCTTAGGTAGAAGCTTTTAATCTAATAAAGCATACCTAATAATGATCGGGATGGCTTTGCGGAATGGGATATCTTGGATAAGGCTCGTTTGACGGCGGATAATCCCAGTCTCCATTTGGTCGTCCTGTTGATCCTGGGGCTTATGCTCCAGAGCAAATAGAACGAGATGAGAAACCCTAAGGATCCGTATATTCGAACCTACTCGATTCTGAACAGTCGCTCCTACAGTGATTCGTTGACGATTTCCGTTGGTGCTGAAATATAAACCTGTGACTTTGGGATATACAAACAAAATATGCTTCAAGTGAAACTGCGAGCTATATCTACAAGTATTCTGGAGCTATAAATATCTCGGAAGAAGTTATGATATTCAGGATGTGTCTGATTTTGGGTTTTACTTGCATAAGCGTTTTTGTGCAGATCTCGAAAAACTTACAGCTGCAGGTTAGTCGAGAAATATGGAACTCATTTGATGACCTCATATACGACAGGGGCATTTCAGGACTTGGCTATTTCTGCCTATGAGAATAGTTTACAGAGGAGATGTTGCAAAGATTATGCTGCCCTTTGGTCAGATAAAAGGGACGTTGAGTCATGAGGGTTCAACGAAAACTTACTAATAGTCAGTAAGATTGAGTTACATACATACAGTCGAAACGACTATATTCCACCCTAATCCTTACTGTTGCCAACCATTCTCTTTGATGGCTCTAAAGAAATAGCTCCTATAGATCACAAGTCTTTTGCGGAGCAGTACGATAGAATGCTCAGTTCTGCTTCTTTGCTCTCAAGGGTGATAATCTATATTCCTTCTTTGATATCTGATCTCCCATTGAAGGTGAAATACTTCTCTGGGATTCTGGTTTGATTCGTCCTCCAGGGTGTGGGAGGCACGATGTATGTATTCTCAGATCCAGATACTTATGGTATAGTCGATTATCACTCTGAATATCTGGATGTAATAATGCCAAGATATGAAAAGCGGTCAAGTGTATGTCTTTATAGGGTCAAATGCCTATCGTGCTGCAGTGAAACTGGTCGCTCGATGCATAGATGGTATGCCCAGCTGAATGAATCTGGGCTATAGGACTTTCAAAGTCTTAAGTCCTCAAAGTATCTGTGCCGAGACTTTGCGTTACGAACTAAGAGCGGAAGATACAGAAATTTGCGCTGGGGGCTGAATCAGCTATTCAACTGCGGAGTTAAATCAGTATTCTTGGCAAATCTCTTTGTCCGTAAGTCAAGGGGCGTAGCACAATAGCTATTGGTTGTAACTCTAAACAATAGCAGTATGAAAATTTATTATAGTGTTTTTCACTACTCGTATGGTAGTGCCATTCTTATTCTCTTGTTCTTCGTACTCAGACCTGGAGCATCCATTAAAACTAAGAATCGATAAATGAGAGAGTCTTATGTCTGCCCCCAAATGGTAGAGTGAGGGTGAGGCAGACTCTGGGATTTAAGAATGTGATGTCTCTCCAGCACTACCTTCAGCATGTTTCTGAAAACAAGATAACTTTGCTACAGAGCATAGTTTTTCTCTTCTTATAGAGCCGTTGAACGATCATATCAGATGGGATTATGCGTGACTCAGTTTTATGTTTTTGGAAGGGATGAGTACCAAACAATAAGATAAAGTCTCGATTATGTGCTCTTTATCAGTCTCTACGGTTGATGGTGCATACGATCCATATCCAGTATGTCGAGCTCGATCACTGTCTGAATCTATGATTGCGAATAAATCGGGTCATTATTTGATGGGAGACTCAATTTGTACTCTTGGGCTTTCATGATAATTACGACGAGGCGATAGGTGCATCAGGGGTTACAAAGAAGTCTCATCAATTCTATCTATTCTCATAGCTTCCGGACAAATAATGCCTTTGGGGATGCTCAGATCGTAAGTGCCGTGGAGTAATAGGGGTGGATGCTAATAGTAGCGCGCTATATTAAGGTTACTGCTCACAGGTTGGTTATCATTGAATGGTGGATACGATATGCAACTACCTATATGGGACGATTTGATTTCTCAGATAGGTCAACCGATCTTATTGAGCAGTGGGGATTTGAGTATATTAAGCAACTTGTCACGTGGTGGTACTGTCACTGAGGATTGTGTGGGAAAAACTTCTTCCTGGTTCGGGGAGACGCATCATAGAGTTCGCTATTGAGACGAGAAACAGGTGATGATACCTTTACATTGGGTGAGAATTCATGCCAGTAGATGATCGAACTGATCCTTTATATGGTCAGCCATGCAGTGATGAGGACAGATCGAATTTTCGTGCGAGGGAGTTCCTTATGGGATAGGGGACGGATAGAGATCGATCTGAGCTTCGCATCTCGTAGTCTTTAAGTGCTTCTCCCTATGCTTTGCTTGCTATGGGAGGGGTGAAGTCCCATCTAATAACAGAGGAGCGAGGTGCGATTGCTTGCGCGGGTGACATAGCAGATACGTGGCTCAGGAGGAAGCCGCGGCATTGTCGTATGCTTGATAGATTATTACATTTTGGATAAGTAGCCTCCGTGCCGGCTAAGCCCAGTAAAAGCCATCGGTAGTGCAGAGCCCTAAGATGCATAGATGAAAGATATATTCGTGATGATCCGCCGCTTCATCGCTCCTTATTATAAAGGGGTACTTGGGCCTTGCGATTGCTCTTCAACATCCTGAGCAGCATTTAGCTCAATCTGGTGGCCTTCGCCCTCGTGCCCATCCTCAATATCCTCTTCCAGATCGAGGCAGGTGACGACTTATATCCTTCAGCTCACTTGATCCTCACCACCCAAGCGGGTTGGTCGCAGATGAAGAGGTGGTGACGAATAACTTTGGCTGCTTCGTCTCTCCAGCTCATCGAGACCGAGGGCCTCTACGCATCATCATCCTCGGTATCTATCTGGTGCTGATGACGCTCCTGAAGGTCGGTGCTACCTACCTCGGAGGCTTCTTCCTCGATGCCTATCCGTACAGGGGTCGTCCGTGACCTGCGCAATCAGCTCAATGCAAAAGATCCTTGCCCTGCCGCTGGGCTTCTTCAGCGAAGAGCGCAAGGGACGTACGTCTAGCCCATATCACAGGGGACGTCGCGAGGTGGAGAACTCCGTGATGAGTTCGCCCGATCTCCTTCTGAAGAACCCTATCCTCATCTTCGTCTACCTCGGCTCGTGCTCGTCATCGAGCTGGCAGCTCACCCTCTTCGTCTTCCTCGTCCTGCCATCGCAGGGCTTCGTCATGGGACGCGTGGGGAAGTCGCTCAAGCGCACCAGCCTCGAGGCGCAGAACCAGTGGGGGCGCTCATCAGTCAGGTCGAGGAGACACTCGGCGGGCTGCGTATCGTCAAGGCCTTCACCGCGGAGGTTCGTCGACAAAGCGCTTTCCGTGACTCAACGAGGAGTACCGCCAGACGGTCATCGGTGTGAACCGCCGTCGGCATCTCGCGCACCCGTGAGTGAGCTGCTCGGTACAGCGACCATCGCTATCGTGCTGTGGTATGGCGGCTCACTCATCCTCAATCGAGGATAACAGCGAGTGATGCCTCGACCTTCATCTACTATCTCGTCATCTTCTACGGCCTCATCAACCCGCTGAAGGACCTCGGCTTAGGGTGCCTATGCTATACGCCGTGGTATGGGCTCGATGGGCGTGTCGACCGCATCCTCCAGGCCGAGCACGATCACAGATCCCTGCTCAGCCTAAGCCCGTCGTCTTCAACGAGGCGATCCGCCTGGAAAGGTCTCCTTCCGCTATGCACGAGGGGTGGGTGCTGCGTGACGTAGACCTCACGATCCGTGAGGGGAGCAGACCGTGGCGCTCGTCGGACATTCGGGCTCGGGGAAGAGCAGCTCGTGGACCTCATCCTCGCTTCTACGACGTCGTCGAGGGCATCACCATCGATGGTACGGACATCCGTGAGGTCGCGGTAGCTGATCTGCGCCGCTCTCGTGGGGAACGTCAGTCAGGAGCCCATCCTCTTCAATGCTTCGGTCTTTGAGAATATCGCCTTCGGTGTCGAGGGTGCTACCCTCGAGAAGGTGCGTCAGGGCTGCCGAGGTCGCGCACGCCGATAGGTTCATCAATGAGATGCCGCAGGCTATGATACCAATATCGGGGACCGCGTTGGGTAAGCTCTCCGGTGGCCAGCGCCAGCTCTCTATCGCCCGTGCCGTCTACAAAATCCCCGATCCTCATCCTCGACGAAAGCCGCGGCCTGGATACCAAACGACGCCTTGTGCAGGTGCCTTGGATCACCTCATGGAGCCGTACGACATCGTCATCGCCACCGCCTCTCGACGATCATCCGTACTGGCGTCATCTGCGTCGTCGATGACGGGCGTATCGTCGAACAGGGTACGCGACGAGCTCCTCGCGCTCGGCGGACACTACGCCAAGCTGCATGCTATCCAAGTCCGTCCTAAGCGGACACAGAGATGAAGCGTAATCCTGTCAGTGCTAACTACCATTACCTTCGTGCGGCCTCGAGCTGGCTGCCGAGCACGCCAAGGAGCTGCGCTGTGGCGAGATCACGAATGACCTCCTCCTGTGGGGGTGCTCAGCGAAGAGCACCAGCGCCATATCCGCTGATGGATCATGTATATCTCCGTGAGGAGGTGCTGCGTGGTGGACGAGCATATCGGTCGACGATGAAGATCGCACATCTCTCTGCAGCATCGAAGCGCATAGCACGCTGGCGCTGCGGCGCAGATCTCCACGCTCCCTCGGGGCGCAGGCCATCGAGTGCGCTGCACTCCTCTGTACTCTATGCTTCTGTTCGCTTCGACATCTCACGCATTACCTCGTCGCTCACCGCATCAACGAGCGCATACCGACTGCAGCTCCATCGTGTCGCTATGCTCCTCGAGGGCAGTAAGACTACCGCTGAGGAGAGCGCGCCAAAGCTCGTGAGCCAAGCCGTGCCAGCCCTGTCGGGATGAAAACTGGCGCGGGCTCGGCGATCGTCTTGTCCCAGACCGCGTCCGCCGTATCGATCCGCATAGATCTGGCGCAGATGAAGGCCTGGGCTCGGTGGCGATGGCGAACTGCCGCCAGCGACGAACTCCTGCAGGCACTCGCCGAGTATGTCAACACGCAGGTCGACCGCATGCTCGGCAAGCTCCCCGGGCGAAGAAGCGAAGGATGGGAGCTTCCCCTACGCTGACTTCGATCGCCGTGGCTGACAGCACCACCCCGCACTGAGGTAAGGTGGGACCGATGCCTACGATGATGAGCGCGTGACCTCCTACTGAATACTCTCGCGTGAGCTACCCCTCGGTCGTCTTGGTGCGAGGCTCCGCGGCAGCCCCGAGCCGATCATCAAGGCGCTTGTTCGCCACATGGATCGCGTGCTGAGCTGGATGCTAAGGGCGGCGGTGCGAGTGCAGCCGATAAGCGAGTGCCCGCCACCGGGCTTCCGCCTACCAGTCGGTGCGGAGCTTGACCCCTACGCTTAGCCTCTGCGAGACCAGATGATGGGTGGGGCAGAGCGAGTACCTGCCAGTCCTCTTTGAGCGACTCAAGGCCGATCTCTGTGCTCCTCTATATCGGTGAGCTCAACCTCCTGAAGCCCCCTCAGTCGTACGGGTGGGCTGAGAGTCTTGGAGAGCCCTCTTTGTGGGGCTTGCAGAGCGTCGTATGCAGTGCATCGCCCACGCTACTCCCGCTACCTGCAGCCAGTCGGTCGAGGCGCAGTGAGCCGCTTCGCTCAGCACGACAATACATCATCAAGCCCTCGAGGCGAGGCACTCCGTAAGGCCTCCGAGCGTCGCCGTGCCTTCCTCGCCGAATACTCATGCGGTGAGCTATCAGACGCCCTACGAGGGCTGCTGGCACTCGCTCCAGCGCTGCTTCGCAGGAGCCTGCGCTCTACGCCTCGGTGAGATCCTCGATGCCGCTGCCCGAGTGAGACCCGGCGTCGCCTGCATCGCCACTTCTATGGGACGACAAGCGGCACACGAAGCAAGGGTACTGTCAGCCGTGATTGACCTCTTGCAGAGGGCCTTGCTCGTCGCCTCAATGTCCCCGTGGAGCAGATCGGGAGGACAGACCGAGCTCCAGCGCCTCCGTGACTCCCGCGCAGCTCCGCAGCCGTATCGTCGGGCAGGATAATGCCGTGGCTGTCGTCAGCCGTGCCGTGCAGCGTGCCCGTCTCGGGCTGCGGCTGACGGACAGCATCCCATCGCTTCTTCCTCTTCCTTGGCCCGACGGGCGCTAGGAAGACCTATCTGAGCAAAGGCGCTGGCGAAGTCTTCGGCGGTGAAGAGGCGCTGGTGCGTATCGATATGAGTGAGTTCGCTGAGCGTCGTAGCGTCTCCGACTCATCGGCCTCCTCCTGGCTTCATCTCGCTACGCAATGGTGGCGAACTCACGGAGCCGTGCGTACCCGCCCCATCGCTTGGTCGCCTCGCGAGATCGAGAGGCCCATCGATATCTATCGTCTCCTCTGCGGGTGCGCCGACGATAGCCGTCTGCGGACTCGGAGGGGCGATGACGGACTTCACTGTGCGATCATCCTCAGCGTCGAGCAATGTCTCGGTTCGCGCGCAGCAGGCGGACTTCTTACGCTCGGTCGGCTTCTCTGGCCTCAGCAATGGGCGGGAGCGTAGCGAAGGGTGTCCGCAAGGCGCTGGAGCGCACCTTCAGCGAGTTCTTGGGTCGTCTGGATGAGTGGAGGAGTCGCAGCCGTGAGCCTCTCAGTGAGTCGCTCGCAGATATCTCGCTGGGCGCTGAAGCCTATCGTGGGCGCCTGCGCGGCGCATCGGAGGCGTATGCTCTGACGCTCACGCGAGGAGGCCAAGCGCTTCGATCGGTAGCCGATGAGGCGCATCGCGGTCTCAGGCGCCGCCTCGTGCGCCGTCGTCTGCAACGCTCGTGGAGGATCCCTGTGCGACGCATCCTCGAGGAGAAGCTCCATGCACGGGTGAGACCTGCCGATCAGCCTCGAGGAGGGACGAGCGCGTCTACACGATCGAGCCCAGCCGTACTGCCCGATCGCCCGACACGAGCAAAAGACATCCCTGCCCTGGGGTCAAAAAGAAATCTTGACGAGTACAACCCACTGTCTCTGAAGAGGAGCTCCAGCGTGCGCTGGCTGACGGAGCGCCGGCGAAAGCGCCTTCACCACGGTCGTGCGCCTCTGCTCGCAGCAGATCTACTGGCAGATACGCCGTATGGTCTACAACCACTGACGACGCTGACCTCGTGCAGAGCGCGATCTTCATCATCAGGCCTGGGAGGCTATCGAAGGCTTTCGTGGCGAGGCGAAGGTCTCCACGTGGCTCTACCGCATCGCCCTCTATGAGGCCCTGAACTTCACTCAAGAAGCGCCGCACGAAGGAGAACGTCGTCGCTCGGAGGAGGGCGCGCTCACTTCCTGCTGGATCGCCTCACGGCCGGCGAGTACTTTCGATGCCGATATGAGCGAGAGCGCCTGCGGAAGGCTATATTGAGCCTACCTGCCAAGCAGCAGTTGGTCTTCCGCGCTCACTGCGTACGAGGATGCACCGACCAGATGTCACGCACGTGCGGCGGCGTCTGAGCGCGCGCTCAAGACCTCCTACCACCATGCGATGAAAGAAGGTAACCGAAGAACTGTCAGCGCAGCGAATAAACCTTTTCCCCTACCGGTGTCACACAGGTGAAGCGATAAGGGCGCGTGTAGTAGAGTTGAATAAAGCAGCCAACCTACCTACTCCCGCCGAGTCGTGGGCTTTACTAGCGCTCGAGGAGCTAGCTTCGATAGCCTCGAGGGGCGTATCATGGCGAAGATCCCCGAGGAGACGAGGAAGTCATGAAGCGCGTCAGCCTGGGTGCGCCTGCGCCCCATCGCTTATCTGGCGGCTTTGATGTTCGTCGCGATGAACCTCATCTTCCGTGCCTTCGCGCCGAAGACTGCCGAGGATAGTCCGTCGCTACGGCGCAGACCCGAGGGTCAGTAGCGAAGACGGAAAGTATGCCAACTACTTCGCCGACTACGGTGAGAGCGTACGCTTGACGGTACTAGCGGGCTATGACTCCTGACCCACAATTCGCTCCTCTCCGACCTCGGGACGATGACGAGATACCTCCTTTGCCCTGCACGCTAACTTCGCTTCTGAAGACAATGAGCGAATCAACTTTATATCCCTTTGCTCCATCCTCCTCTGACGGGTGGGCTGCACTGAAAGCCGAAGAAGGCGCCGACCGTCGCGAGGACATGCGCGAGAAGAGGTGCGTGCCGAGAGCGTGCCTTCACTGATGCGCGAGCTCTGCCCCTCACCGCTGGTGCAGTCGATGCGCTGATGCCCGTGCGGGCGAACTTGACGATAAGCGCTGCAGCCCTGCATGGCGCTCGACCGAAACCCTCGGCCGCCGTGTACGTCAGGGCGACAAGACATGACCGAAGCCGGGCTGAATACCCACCTCGAGCAGATGCTGGACTTCCACGTCGCGAAGCCGAGCTGGAGCACACCACTACCCTGCGCTGTCGCTCTACGCTCGCAGCGAAAGCTCATGCGCCTGCCACGATGGTCTGCAAAGGACTTTGCCCGCCGCTTCTTCGACGTCATGCAGCGATAGCGCCCGGCTCTCTCCCTCCTTATTATATCTGAAAGTTGGCACCCATCTGCGGGTGCCAGCTCTGTATTACGATGTGCGGCAGGCTGCTTGCCTCCCTCCTGGGGTGGTGCGAACCTATGACAGGCTGTTGCGGCAGCGTCTGCTCTGCTGTGCTAAGGCATCCTATATCGCACCCGCGCGCGATATGCCTCTCGGAAGTGATCCGGCATGTCCCTTCGTCTTATCGTCGTATTCTTCTTATCCTGCGGAGGAAAAGTGCTCGTTTCTCGCGAAGAGGAGCGCCTTGCACAGTCGTGGTCTCCGCATCTACGTGCGTATGATCCTGTAAAGACCAGGCAGCGTCAGTCAAAATATCCACGCCGTAGTTATCGTCCGGCATGCGTAGTCCAAACTTATCTGCTCTCGTCTGACTCACATCTACGCGGGCAACAGCTTATAGGTCGGTGGTGACCAATATGGGTTCGCTCACTGACCTACTACTAGGTTCACCACCCACCACTATTGGTTGGTATCCGCTCATGACAGTAGCTGATGCAGAAGGGCTCTGCTTATCTCCCTTCTTTTCTAAATTTTGCAGTACACACACGCCTCTCATGGGCACATATGACAACATCTTCCAGATCAGGGTCTATGCCCGAAGCTCAGAGCTCGCCTCCTTGTCGTTACCCTCCTCTTTGGTATTCGCCTGAGTGGAGCAGCTCCAGCAGCCGACAGATAGCATCACGACGACAACAGGCTCGAGGCGTCGGCGTCATCGGCTATCGCAGATCATGCGGGCAATATCCGCAAAGCAGATCTTTGAGCTCGAGGGCTGAAGAGGGCGTGCCGAAGGGTGCCTCCGCCGACCGACGCGCTGCAGCTATGTGCCTGGACTCCTCGCGGGAGCGCTGGCTACGCATCGCGCGCGCGAGGCAGTCGCTCGGGTGCTGATGGACGGGGCGCATGCCAGCCGCAGCTGGCAAGCCTCCTGCAGTCGAGTCTGGCGCATCGAGTCGTGCAGGGTGGCGCCGTGGCGACGCATCCAATATATCGTAGGCTACGCGGTCTCACGCCCGAGACTCAAGGGACGCATTGACCTCGGGCTGAGTCAGCCCGCCCGCTACTCGGCGGTGCCAACCTTACCCTACCGGGCGACGACCGTGCTGACCTTTCGTCCTCGGCGCTATGGGTCGTGCAGGAGTCTCCTCACGGCTCGACCGCAAGAGTGCGGGGTGGCACACGGCTGGCATCATCAGAGCGACGACTAAGACCAAGCAGGCAAGCTCGCTTCTGCGCTGACTTCTTCCCAGCAAGCACTGGGATAACACGCTCGTCACGCGATAGCATTCGCGCAATGGGCATAGTGGCTGATGCAGGTCACCAAGATGCCCTTCCACTCCCGGCGGCGCTGGACGGGCCTGTATGCAGGTCTTGCAGGGGCGTCTGGCGAGCCGCTGGAGGTGCGAGGCTTCCTGCGACTGCGTGGGCATCTGGCGGTGAGTGGGACGTGCCAGAGCTGAGCCTCCAGACACGTACGCACGAGGCGGAGAGGCACCTATCGGGCCTCACGGGCGACCTGACCTGTCAGACAGGGAAGCTCGAGGCGTGCGGGGCGGCGTAGCTGAATACCAGCGCTACGCCCTGACGCACCGTGAGACCCGCTCGAGCTATCAGCAGCGCTCTAGGCCTGATCCATGCCCTCAAGCTGGGCGACGAGGGTCAGCTGGGGCGAGGCGGTGGGGTGGGGACTTCTGCTGGATATGCGGTACGATGAGCAGCGCCTCTCCACGCTGGCGCGCCGTGCTGGTACTTCCTTCCCACGCCAGCCTCTATTATAATGTGGGCGCGTGATGCCGTCGAGCTGAGCTATGACCTCAGCGTCTCGCCCAGGGGAGATCGTAAGACCCCCACGCACTACTGCCTCCGACACCGAAATACCGAGATACGAGGCATCGCCCAATGAAGCGCACCCGCACGCTCGCTCTCCGCGCGCCAGCGTCAGGTCAGCAGAGCCTTCCTCTCGACGGCCTTCACCCACCACACTCCGGACGCGCTGGACGCTATCGGGCGTATCCATGCGCTTGCTGATCCTCAGCGCTGGAGACTTGGGCGAACGTGGGGCTGAGCACCGCCTATGCGCTCTCACTGGGTGTGAATAGCTCCTTCTTCGAGCGTAAGATGAATCTGAACCTCAGACGGCCCTCGGCTTTATGTCACGAAGGAGATAACACCCGAGCATCGCCTCACCGCCCTGAGCGCTGGCGTGGGCTCTTCTGTCGGTGCACTCAGCTCAGCAGCTGCGACGAGGCGAGACTGGACGTACTACACCATCTGCTGCGCGGTGGTCGGGTCCGGAGGCCTGACCTTCTCCTACAGCGTGCCTGCGCTACGGTAGCCACTTTCTGAGGTGAATCGAGGCTTCTCGACGACCGCCTCTCCCTCACTCCTCCTCCTCAATCCCTGGGGGACGATGCGTGCCGATGCCTGCTAACTTCCGTGATCGTCACGCAGACCCACGCTGGGTGACGAATAATCATAATGCGGCGTGCGTCCTAGAGCTGACCTATGACTGGAGCGCTTCCGTAGCCCGACAGGGCACGAGACCATCTGAGCAGACCGACCGTGAGAAGTAAATCCCACCAAACTCCTCTGCGGCGATCCCGTGAGCTGTCGGAGGTGGTGCAGTGACGAGGATATGCATGTAAAAGCCCCACGTTATTAAGGTGATACGCCCAACACCTGAGCTCGGAAGGGCAGAAAAGTGGGTCGAGGACTGCACGAGATACTGCGCATTGTTGCGCAGTGTTGGCGTTGTATCTATTTGGTTATCTTTGCATTTGTCATGGTGTATGCTTTGCATCCGTGCACACGACAGGACGCGCTCCGCCCATGGTATTATCATTGATATAGTATCAAAAGCTGGTATGACAAGAAAAAGAATGCGACTGTTATGCGCATCTCTGTGTCTGTGCCTACGACACTCCTGCCTGGGCAGCAACGCTCAGAAGGCTCAGACACGCAAGAAAGGAGACACGCGACGGCAGCCGGTCAGCAGGCAAGCACCACTGGTGATACACCTGCTCTGGCCGACAAACTGCCCGAGATCAAGAATCGTCTCTCCAAGGAGAAGCAGCGTCTCGAGAGCTGATCTGAAAGCTAAGCAAAACCAAGATCTCGAGGCACCGGCCTCCTGAGCTCTACAGCGAAAGAGTCCTAAGTCACGTAAACCTATGGGTATGTCGGTCAATATCCTGACCGCCAAGACATCGACCTGCAGGGGTTCGTGTGCCCATCGCCACCCGCAAGTCACCTCGAACTACGGCTATCGCCATAGCTTCGGGCATGCTACTACAGGACGGACCTCAAGCTGAGCCACGGGGATACGATACGTGCAGCCTTCTCTGGGAAGGTGCGTATCAAGTCCACGCAGGTGGAGGCTACGGCACTACGTCGTCATCCGCCACTCCCAATGGTCTGAGACGGTCTACGGACACATGAGCCGCTCCATCGTCCGCGAAGGACGGTCGTCCAGCTGGTGACGTCCGGTCAGCATGCTGAGAGGGCCCTCTACTGTTTACCTCACTTGAAAGCTTCGCTTGGGGTGTCCCCATCGACCATCGGACCTCTTCGACTTCCCAGGCAGGTGTCCCACGCTACGACATCTTCGCCTTCGTCAGGGTGCCTATCGCTTGCGCCCGCTCTCTCGCGGTAGCTAAAGGCAGCTGCCAAGCCTAAGAAGGTGGCGAGGCGAACGAGCGCAGTTCAAGACGCACCGCATCAAGAAGGGGCAGGACCGTCCGCGCTATCGCAGCTCAGTAGTGGCGTCTCGGTAAGCAAGCTCTGCCGCACCAACGGCATCTCCGCCCGCCAAAGCTCTCCACAGGGCGTACCCTCCGCATCCCGAGCTAAAGCCTACCGCACCGTCATGGCTATGCTCGCCGACACTACAAGGCCTCACCGCTTGAGGCCCCTGGCTCTGGGCGAGTGAGCCTTGCCCCTCGTATCTTTGCTCACCCAGGAATGAGCCTCCGTGCCTAGCTCCTCTGCTTCGAGTCTCCTCAGGGATCACCTCCCTCTTGACAATATTTATAGTCTCGAGATGAGTTACTCTCTTTGGGGCTTCTGCTCCCCCGTGCTTTATGTCGTGAGCTTGGCGCGCCTGCCCAAGGCCACTCGATGCCTCACTCACCTGGCTCTTTGGTGGGGCTGCTGTTTATGACCACGCCCTCAAGGGCTTCTTTCGTCAGGGCGCGCCATGGCTCGTCACGCCCTGGGCGACACCAATGCGGTGGAGATCGTGCCGCGCAATATGAACATCCACGGTCACGCGCGCGAGGAGTTCAGCGGGGTCTCGGGCCCGATGCGTCCTTCGACCCTGTCTTGCGGGGCCCTCTATGGGGATCGATGCCACGGTGCTTCGACACGCATCACGGCAGCGCCTCGGCACATCACTGGACCTGCGTGCGCGCCTACAATGGCGCTCACGGTCTGGCTCTCAGCGATGGGGAGATCTCTCCTACCTCGAGGGCTCAGCGAGGCGGCTCAGGCGTCCGCTCACCGACAGCGGCTCTTCGGCTTCTCGCGGTCAATGGCGAGCACTGCCGTCACAAGATCTTCAGATGAGTACGCGTACGTCCTGGGCAGGGAGGAAGAAGAGCATGTAGCCTCTTCTCGATGATCAAGGACACGAGGCAGCACGAACCCCAATCACTGGTCTCAGCGGCTTATAAGGGACAACGTGGCCTTCGTCGATAGCCAGCTGGCGACGTCGAGCAGGTTCGCAGCACTGCACAGGATGACAAGCCCGACTTCTGCGAGTCCGCCGGTCCATGGACGGCGTGCAACAGAGCGTCAGAGGCTGAGACGCTTTAACTTCCCGACCGTCGAGCGCTTCGACGGCGCCTGCTACCGGTACCGGTGGTGAGATCCGTGACCGTACGTGGCGGGTGGTCGGTGCCAGCGTGCCTCTGGCAGACGTGCCGTCTACGCGGCGAGCTACCCTCGCACGGCTGCCGATCGCTGCTGGGAGGCGGCACGGTTGCCCGCCCGCCCATGGCTCTGGACGCCCGCCGGATCCTCACGGGGGCGTCCAATGGTGCGAGCGACTGAGAATGAGTTTCGGTCAGTCCCACGCTCATCTGTGGCTCGGTGCTGACCTTCGAGGCACGAAGGCAGGGCGACGAACGAAACCTGCGGCTTCGACAAGGGTCAATCTACTGCTCGCTGGTGGTGTGCGGCGCCGCCACGTCCTGCAGCGATGCACGAAGGGCACTCCCGCGCGAGCGAGGTCGTCCTGCTCGGTGGTGACAGCTACCGCATCCGGTATGGGTGGTGGTGCCGTCGCTCTGCCAGATACGAGGGCGAGTATGCCGGCGCTATCGAGCTCAACGCCGTCACAGCGCTCCAACCCGCGGGTAAGGAAGCGTGTCCCGAGGAACGTCCTCGCTGCTCTCGGAGAGTAGAGGGCTAGTCCATCATCTCCATCCGACGACCACGGGGCAGGGCACCTGAGACTTCCTCTCCGTCTCGTCAGGACGACGGGTGGACACTTCCGACCTCAGCGCCTTCCCCATCGTGGGTAGAGACCACGCTTTCGTCGAAGAAATCTCAGCAACGAGAGCCAGGAGCGTGTGGGCCTTCTGGTCAGGGCGACGCCGTGGAGCGCATCGCTCGTATCGCGCCGAGCGGTGGCGCGCGATGTACGTCGTCGGTCGCACCACGGACGATATGCACCTGACCTTCGAAGGGCGGGAGGTGACAAGCCCGCTGACCTGTAGCGCTGTCGGATATGTTCGGCTCAGCGCCCAAGACCTGTGGTCGACTAGGCGCGTGTGGACTAGGTCTCCCGCCCTGGCCACTGTGACGCGCTGCTCGCGTCGGGCGACTTTCCTCGATGAGGTGCTGCACGGCGGGAGGGTGTCAACACGATGACGGACCGGTGGCTGACAGACAAGATCGACCCGCTCCGTCACGGGCCGTGGCTCGCCAGCAGTGTCGAGGGTCGAGATCCAGCTGCCCGCCGGGCTGACTGCGGTGCTATGGCTGTGGACTTCCGCGCCCGTGCCGAGTATCGCTACCTCTATCGGTCACGCTCCTGTAACGGCGCTATGGTAGATCACGTGGCATGGTAGCCAGCTCGCTATCGCGGGGGCGCTGAGCGAACTATCGTCTTGGCGCCTTGCCACCTGCATGCCCTCGGGGTGTTTCCCTCGTAGCGCCAGCTGGATGTGGCCCTGCCTGCTGAGGCGAGATGACTCATCTCTGCGGCGTGTAGAGGCTGCTTCCGGACCTCGCGATCTCGCGCGGCATCAATGTCACGGGTAGGGACTCCGCTCTGCATGGCGCGGGAAGTACGACGGCTGAGAAGGTCCCTGAGGCAGGCTGCGTCATCATCAAGCGCTGATCGGTGCGGTCTCCGACGTAGAAGAAGATCCTCTCCTCTGTGCTCAGCGCATGAATCCCGCATACCCTGTCTATCATATCGACTTCAGCTTCTCTCTCTCGCTTTCGCGCTCAGTGGCTCGGCCTTCGCGCAGGCCCTCGGTCAACTCGGTGACGAGACGCCCCCATCGAGGCCTAGATAGCTTCCTGATAGCCTTCACCGCTGTGCAGGAGCTCATCAGCGCGGTGTGCTGACGGCTGGTCACGATATCTCGGGCGGTGGCCTCATGCACGGCGCTGCTGGGTGTGCTTCCCCTCTACAGGAGAGGAGGCTGTCAGTCGACCTCACGGCCTTCCCCGAGACGTGTCGTCGGCTCCTCTTTGCCGAGAACCCCAGTGTGCTCGTGCAGGGCCTCGCATCCCGAGTCTCGAAGAAGTGCCGTGATGCAGCGTCAGCTTCGCTCGCATCGCCACGCACTACGACTGACGGGCTACTCTCGGTGAGCTACGGCAAAAGTCCACGCTCGCTCGACATCGATGCCAAAGCGCGACCTCTGGTATCGCTCCTCTTATCTGATGGACGAGTATCAGAGCGACGAAGAAATAGGCTGAGGCTCGCTACGAGGGCTATAAGAATCAGCCCCTCCGCCTCGCGGCTCTAAGGGCTTCACGGGTAAACACTGACCTCGGTCTCGATCCCGACCGCACGGCAGGCTCCTGTCCGTGCCGCCATCCTCCGTGACAAGGGGACGAATGGTGAGCGTGTGAGATGGCTTCGCCCTCTATCAGCTGGCTTCGACGTCAGACGTGCATCGACCGACCTCATCTCGGGTCGTGAGACGCTCGATGATGTACAGCTCATCGTCTTCTGCGGTGGCTTCTCGAACTCTGACGTCCTCGGACTCGGCTGAGAGGCTGGGCAGCAGTATCCTCTTCAACGAGAGCAGGCGAAGCTACATCGACCGCTTCTACGCTCGCTCGACACGCGTGACCTCGGTATGCTGTAATGGCTGTCAGCTGATGGCCGAGCTGGAGCTCCTCTATCCTGAGCACGAGCTGAAACGCCAAGATGGCGACAACGACTCGCACAAGTTCGGAGCTCGTTCGTAGTTTCGATCCCGAACCACTCGGTGATGCTCGTGATCTGGCTGGTGCGTCACTCGGTGTGTGGGTGGCTCACGGCGAAGGAAGTTCGACCTCCCCTACGGCAGCGACCGCTACCACGTCATCGCGCGCTATCGCCTGTGATGCGTACCCGCTGACGACAGCTCGCCCGACGCATCGCAGGGCTCTACCAGCGCTGATGGTCGTCACCTGGCCCTCATGCCTCACAGGCGTGCGATCTTCCCTGGCAGTGCGCTTACTGCGCGGGCTGACCGCCGTGGGCACGGGTGACTCCATGGATGAGGCCTTCCGCAAGTGCCACGACTGGTGCTGTGAGCACGCCGTTGAAGCTACGGTAGCTACTCAAATGATCGAGCTGATCTCCCATGTGGGAGGTCGGGCTCGAATCGTTACGTGGGACTCGCTCGGCCTTGGGCGTGTAGTCAGAGGGCCGATGGGAGATCATCGATTCTTGCGGGTGTAGACCTCGCTACAGAGTGCGATGCCAAGGGCGGGCTGAGCAGCGTGAGTGTGACGCCTTCTTGCATATCCGTAGCTGGAGATCGTAGGCGAGGTTCAGCTGGGCTTCGCTTCGTGAGTGCAGGCCGACGCGCCGAAGGACCGTGGGACGTGGAGCTCATGTCAAGTGGATGTTGCTCTGATAGCATCGCTCACTTGCGCGTGATCTGCACACCACCGCTGACGTCGAGCCAGTCGAGGGCGTTCCACTCGAACCGAAGGGGTATTCGTTCGTGTTGCCCTTCGAGGGTCTTCTGCTTGTCGCCAGCCATGTTCCGCAGACTTCTCGAAGTGATTGCAGCTGACTGCAGCCGTGAGCGTGGGGAGGATGCGGTGGCTACCGGTACAGCGGGCGGGTCGTTGGCGACCTTAGCACCGTCGACGAACTGCTCCATGCCGGGTCATTAGCCTCGAGTCGTGTTCTTCACGCGGATAGCGGTGCGGAACTCATAGCGTGCCCCCGTTCAGCCTTCGTAGTTGAAGTTCAGCCCGACGATAGGCGCCAGACGATCAGTCTGCTTGAGCCTCGATGCGCTTGTCGGTGTTCTTTGCCAGAGGACCCAGGGACGGCGAGATGACTGTACCTGCTGCTGGGCGTCTCGAGGGAGTTGTTGACGATAAAGCTCAGCAGCCTTGCTCTGCAACGATAGCGCATATGGGTAGAGCATGGTCATAGCGCCATCGGCGCCATGACCTGGATATTTGCGGATGTAGCCCGTGTGAGGTATTTATGCGAGCATAGCTCCAGGGCGCACCGGGAGTGGCACTCAGGTGCTGGTTGATCTTGTAAGCACGCGCAGCCTGCAGGCCGAAGCGTACTGGAGCCCTCAGGCTCGCTATCTACGGAGTACGTGTTGGCAGCCTTGATCAGGTCAGATATGAGCTTGGCAAAAACCAGCCTGAGCTGCTGGAAGGCCCTGCAGGGAGGTGGCGATCATGGGCGGTAGCCTTCTGGCGATGGCCTGCGTGATCGTGGGGACGGTGCCACGTTCGCCTCAGACTGAGGGAGCCCGCTCGTGAAGCCCCGACTTACCACCACCGCCGGGGACGCCTGCGACAGCCGAGTGCCCAGTCACCTTCTTATGCGAGCCATGAGGCGTGGGGACGATGGGCGCGGTGGCCTTCCCTCGAAGCGCTTGGTCGCTATGGTCCCTGACTGGGTGGGACCCGTGTGAGATTGGCTGAGCAGGCGAGGGTGCGAAGGAAGCTGTGATGTCACGGCGCTGGGTTCGTTTGGCTATTGATTGAAAGCGCCAGCCGTCATGGCTGAACAAGGCCAGCAGGATTGTAGTAAGATCGCGTCGATGGCAGGCGAGGGCATTACAGCGCGGCTACGCAGGTAGAGGCGTGAGCTGGTGTTGTTCAGCAGACCCCCAGCGTGTGCTGCAGGGCGGCAGTGAGGCGAGTAGAGGCCCAGGTAGCGTTTTCTTCATTTGCTATATGGGATAGTTGTCGCCCCGTGGTGGGGGCTTGCCTCATCGGGAGGCAGGACAAAGATAGAGAATATGCACTTCACTCAAATGTGTGCGTATTCCTCCGATATTCATGGTATCAAGGCAAGAAAAAGGGCTCCGTGGTGCACTACAGAGCCCTCTAAAATGAGTCAGTGACCTAAATGCAAGAGCTTGGCCTAGTACTCGTCAGAGACACTCAGCCAGCACGGCCCTTGGCACGGCGAGCAGCCAGTGCGCGACGACCGTTAGCCAGCCATACGTGCACGGAAACCGTGCTTGTTCTTTTCTCTTGCGGTTCGATGGTTGGAACGTTCTTTTCATCTCGTTTGTCTAATATATTGGTTGCTTATACTTTTGCTATGTTCTGCAATTTGAGCCCACAAAGATGAGAATTTTGTCCAACCATAGTGCGTGGGGGCGTCTGACCCACAATATTAGGGGTGGTAGTGACCTATATGGGTCTCGAGTCTAAACCTATATCAGGGACTGTTGCGGCAAGTCCTGTTCTCTTTGTCCTGCTAAGGCATCGCACAGCTCTCGATACTGCCTCTCAGTGAGTAAGCGCCCTTCGCCTTATCGGCGCGTATTCCTCTTATCCAGCGGAGGGAAGTGCCCCTCTCGTGAAGAAAAAGCACCTTCGCGTAGTGATGTTCTTCTATCTATGCACGTAGTCTTAAAGACCAGGCACGTCAGTCCAAATATCCACGTACGTAGATATTAGGACCACGTACGTAGTCCAAACTTATCTACCACTCGTCCGCAGCTTTTGTCCCTGCGTGGAGCAACAACCTAATAGAGGTCACTTCAAAAAGCTATGGGTCGCCGTTGCGACCAGTATAGAGTCACGATGCGGACCAATATAGCTTCGCCCGCTGACCAATATAGGTTGACTCAGGTAGGGCTATGAGTGCATCGTATGCGCTCAGCTAAGACACTTGCTCTAAGGCGCTCGGTAGTGCAGGAAGGCCAGCTGCTGCGCTCTGTGCTCGGGATGTGCTGGTGGGAAGCTCCGCACTGGGCGCCTCGGCTTCGATGAGGAAGGGCGGGCATAGATGGCTCGAGTGGGAAGCTTGTGCGAGCGCACTGTGCGATGGGGTGGGGTGGAAGGTCAGGCGCTCGAGTGCTGCGAGTGGGGTCACCGAGGCAGGGAGCTTCGTCAGCTCTTCGACAGTGCACCCCATCTCCCCGTCTCGATGAGAATTCTTCACAGCCCTGCCAGATGTCGCACACCACGACGGCGGCGAGATGGTGAGCCTTCGCCTGATGCGTAGGAGGCGGATGAGAAATGATCCATGTGGCGGGGAGGACCTTCGTCTTGCCCTGCGCTTGATGAGTAGCTGCTCCTCAGTGCCGGCGCGATGGCGAGACAGTGCACAGCGATGGGGCACTCGTCGCAGTGCGGACGACGGGGCGTAGCGAGGGCGCCCAGCTCGATGACGGCTTGAGTTGGTGGCGGCTCAGGATGCGCCTTGTCGAGAGGCCTCCGCCCGGATCCAGTAGGTGCGTGCGCACGGTCATATCGATGGGCTTTCAGTAGAGCCGAAGGCAGCTCAGCAACATGAACATTGCCGTCCACAGTGGGGTAAGGGGTTGTAGGCGAAGGAGGTATCGCGGCATCATGAGGGCCGACGCCTGGCCAGGCGCTCAGCCTCGGGCTGTAGGGATCTCTCCGCCCGAGAAGTCCGAGACGATGATCTGGCGGCACGCAGGGATGCGCCCACGGGAGTAGTAGCCGAGGCCCTGCAGAGGAGTACCTCGTCTTGCGCTGCATGGCGGCTAAGTCCTGTACAGTGAGGGAAGCGCTCAGTGACGATGATAATAAAGCATCCCTTGGTCCACGGCGCGTCTGCTGGAGGATTATCTCGAGCGTGGATGTGGTAGGCGGAGACATCTTCTCTCCACGGTAGGGCACGTGCACGTGCTCGTCATACCAGCTGCCGAGGCGGCGCTGCATCACGGTCTATGCCTTCCGGTGGATGGGAGGTGGGATGGGTCTTCTTCATCGGGCGCAAAGATACGCCATTGCGCACGTAGCCCTGCATCACAGGGATGCAGGGGCTACGCTCTCTAATACGATTAGTAAGTGCGAGATTACTCTCGTCTCAGCACGGAGGACTTCGACGGCCTTCTCGGTCTGTGTGTCGACGCCCTGCAGGACCTTCGTGGGGTCAGAGGCACGACGACGTCGGGCTCCATCTGGGTGTTCTCCAGATAGCGACCATCGAAGAGGCGAAGCCTACGGCGGGGATACTGAAAGTGAGACGCTGGGGTCGAGGCGTCACCCAGTTCACGCGCTGGTCATCAGTGCCAGCTACGGGGCATACCGACGACCTTACCGACCTTGAGGTGCTGATAGATCCCAAGGCGTACCGTGAGCGTTGCTGTAGTCAACTTCGCAGGGTGACGGGGACGGAGGGCGATTCCAACGACGAGAGGACATCTCCGAGTACTGGCGGTCACGGACGACCTGGTCAGCGTAGTGCTTCACCCGTGAAGGCTTCGATATCCTCATGGAGACGACCACCGCCGTTGCTAGCGGATGTCGGTGACGATACCCCTTCTTCTGATAAGTACTACCCATGACGTCGGAATAGACCGTGCGGAAGCTGGGGTCGCTATCGAGGGATGTGGACGTAGCCGAGTGTGCCCTTCGATGCGCTCTACCTCTTCGGCGCGCTGTGACCAGCGCTTGCGAGGAGGTCATTTGAGGCTGAGGAGGAGATGGGGCGGATGACTTCGTCGACCTGCTCGCCCGGTGGTGCGGAAGGAAGGACGAGGCGCTGCCTGCCTTATCATTCAGCAGGGGAAGTAGTCACTTAGCCTCGAGCTTCTCACCGTCGATAGCGGTGATAAGGCTACCCTTCTGCAGCTTCGTGCGAGTTGTCGGAAGGACCACCTGCGCGCTGTTCGTCGACGTGCGGGAGCGCAGAGCCTGCTACAGGCGAGACGAGACGCCGAGCTCAGCCCGTGGGAGGCCGACGATGGGCTGCGGGCACCCGAGCCCGTGTGGGATACGTTCAGCTCGCCGAGGGCTCGCTCAGCATCCGCGAGTCCTGGTTGTTGTCGATGTAGGGAGGAAGGTGCGGGTAGTGGTCGGTGAGCTTCTTCAGTTCACGCCATGCATATCCTTGCGGTGAAAGCGTGCGCTTCTTCTCGCGGACGACTTCTTCGTACATGACCTCACGCTCGCGGATGCGGTCGATGCGCGAGTAGCCAGCCATCATGGTGATGACTTCGTGGCCATCCGTCTTGGGTCGAGCGTCATGGGCGACAGCTAGCCGAGGATGAAGAAAGCTTCGTGCCCTTCTTGTCCGAAGCGAAAGGAGAGAGTTCATCTTCTTCTGCGCTGCGTCGTGCTGCGCATGTCAGCGGAGCCCAGAGGTCTTCGCCTGCTTCGGTAGCGGAAGTAGAAGGCTTCTTGTTGTCGGACGAGGATGTCTGGTCGCCGAGGCGCGAGAGGGCGAGGGTGATACGTACGGTGCGCAGGTCGAGTGTTGTCCCATTCTGATGACGCGGTTGGTACTCTTAGTGGGCTGAGCCTTCTTCGTCTTCGTGGTGTCGGCCTTGGCTGCTCTCGGCTTTCCCTCGAGGAGAGCGGGTCTTCGTCGTTCTGCCGGAACTTCTCATGGGCGCGCGATTGAGGAGACGCCATAATATCGTTCATGGAGCCCCACGAAGCGTGGTGCATACCATACTTATCGGTAGCGTGAGGAGGATGTTCCCATCCGGTGAACCAGCGAGGTTGCTGCTGAAGTAACCGCTGTTCGTGAGGGTTCTGGATGGGTTGACCGCCCTGAGCGCTGACGATACCTACGTCGGTGTAGGCCCACGGCGCAGGAGACGTAGGAGGGCGATCACTTCCGTTGGGTGACCATACGAAGTCGGGGTCGAGGCTTCTGTGAGCCGTCGGTGATCTGACGAGTCCCTACGGGTCTTGAGGTTGTAGATCATGAGCTCTCACGCTGGTGAGAGGCAGCCTCATTGCCATCAGGAGAGGAGGGTGCATCTACTCGCCCTTGGTGAGGGGGATGGGCTTCTCATCGCTGATAGCCATGGCGTTGGGGAAGTTCTGATCTTCGCCACGCTCGACCTTAGTGATGTAGAGATCCATGAGCCGTCCTTGGTGCTGGCGTGAGACGACGGACTTGTTGTCTGCGCCGAAGCGTTCCGCACGCTCGGCCTGTGAGCCCTTCGTGATCTGACGGGTCGTGGTGTAGTCGGTAGCCGTGACGAAGGCGTCACCGCGCGCGGAGGAGGCGATCTGCTTGCCATCGGGAGAACAGCCGAGGCCGAGGCTGCGACTCACTCGGAGGTGCAGCTCTTCGTCAGGGAGCCTGATCCTTGGAGATGCCGGATGGGTACACGCCTCGCTGCGACCTGGGACGAGGGTGTGGATCTGCCGGCATAGCCAGAAGAAAGCGGGCCATCAGCAGAGCTGGAGAGGAAGCGCACGGGGTCGCCCGCAACGAGCTGGGTGGTGCCTTGGCTTCAGTGGCAGGGCCAGCGAGATTGCCTTCGTAGACATTCATCGAGCCCGCCATTGCGCTCGCTGAGGAAGTGAAGGACTTACCCGTGGGGGAGTGAGCAGGATCGCGGTCTTCGCCATCGTGGCGGGCGACGAACGGTAGGTCTTCTTGTCGAAGTCGTGCTCAGGAGGTCGCGTAGAGGCAGAGAGGAGGTGTGGTGCCGCCGCTCGTTCTCAAAACTCTTGATCTCCTGATGAGGATGCGCGGCCATCACGGCTGACATTGCAACTTCGGCGGGGAGTAGCGGGGATCTGCTCAGGAGCCGCCGGTGACAGGCACACGGTGAGCTCAGTGAGCAGGGAGTTGGGGAAGGGCGGGCTGGCAGGGTCTTGAATGTGCCTTGAAGATGAGATAGCGTCCGTCAGGGGTGAGGTCTGGGATCTCACGCAGGTGGGTCATCAGCTGACGAGACCTTGCCACCTGCGGCTGGCATGTGAGTGTGACGCTTGAAGGTTGCGGTCGAGGTGTGGCGATCTGCTTGCCATCGGGTGACCAGACAGGTAGCACTCAGTAGGCTTCGGTCGAGGTCGGCGACAGGGCTTCACGCACCCACAGTGGGCACGGGTGAATGTCTCCTTGGGCCCGAGGCGATCGTCTGCCATCGGGGAGATAGCTGGATAGCGCAGCCAGGCAGGCGTTCCTGTGCAGAGGCGAGAGTGCCGCCGCTGACGAGGCACAGAAGGGTTTCTTTTATATCCATTGCTTATAGTGATGATTGTGTGTGGTTCGATACCATGTATATATCAAAGATACGATACAAATGAGGAAGGCGTAAAGGGCAGATGTGTCTGAAAGTGCACATCCAAGTGGTGAGCAAGAAAGCACTCTGCCGAAGCGCGTGTGGGAGTGGGCTCGTGAGAGAGGTGCAGTACTGGTCAGCGATCGGCCAGTACAGTCCGCGAACGGTACTGGTCACTAATGTCTACCAGTACTGGTCGATGCAGTGACCAGTACTCTTCATTTTCCTCCTCGGTGAGCAGCAGGGCGGCAGGCGTGGCGAGTTTAGCTTATGTGATGGTGCGCTAAGCAGTACTGCGCGGGGCATCGTGAATTTCAGCTACGGAGTAGGGAGGTCATGGCTTTTCATACCGTTTGGAGGACGCTGTTTGTCCCGATTTGCACACTGGGAAAAGCGAGCTTGGGTGAATGTGCGGTGCACAGGTGAAAATGTGTGCGCGTATTTATAACGCTCGTGTGGGGGCCTTTTCCTCACCTCTAATAAAACTCTGTCACTCCCATGGTGTCCGGGCTGTGGCGCTCCTTTCGATCGAGCTCCCCTGATCCAGCCCATCGCGCGCTCTCATGGTGAGCGCCGTGAGATAACGTCGCACTATGGGTGGATGCTTGACAGATATAAGATGAACTTACTTGACGCGAAATTAGCATCCTTTACCCGAGCCCCAGAGGCTCAGGCTGCGAGGGATTTATCCTAGCTTCGAAAGATGAAAGCGACCAGGATACCGAGGTCATCGATGACCGTAAAGGTCCTCATGTTCGGGTCGAACTCGTACCTCGGACGACGAACCATCCCGAGATCAAGGCTGCTGCTATCGCCGCTACGGAGAAGTATGGTACAGGATGTGCAGGGGAGCCGCTTCCTCAACGGGACCCTTGATACGCACCTCGAGCTGGAAAAGCAGCTGGCTGCCTTCGTCAGCACAGGAAGATGCCATCATCTTCTCCACGGGCTTCAGGTCAACCTCAGGGTCATCTCACTGCCTCCTCGGCCGTGAAGACCTGTCATCTGGGATGCGCTCGAGTCACGCTTCGATCATCGAGGGTATCCGCCTCTCTCCCGCACAGAGCCTCACTTCACAAGCTCTAACGATATGGAAGCTCTCGAGCGCTCATCTCAAGCAGTGCGGCCCGAGCGCATCAAGCTCGTCGTCGTCGACGGCGTCTTCAGCATGGAGGTGACCTGCTAGCTTTCTCCCCGAGATCGATACGTCTGGCGAAGAGTACAATGCCTCGGTGATGGTCGACGAGCTCACGGCTGGCGTACTCGATGACCACGGTGGCGGTACGTGCGCCACCAGTGGTCGACCGGTCGGGTCGACCTCCTCGTAGAGTACCTTCAGTAAGGCTTCGCTTCTCTCGGTAGCTTCATCGCTGGTAGCAGGTGCTCATCAGCACCTACCGCCACGCTCGCTCCCTTATCTTCAGCGCCAGCTGTACGCGCCGCCTCGACGGCTGCTGCCTCTGAAACTCTGGAGATCACGCTCGTGAGCGAGCGTGTGGAGTCGCTACCGTAGAAGACGACGGCTTTGCCTGGATCTTCCGTAGCTGGGCGAGATCTAACGCCTCGACGCCTATCATCCTCTTTATCCGTGCATAATGAGAAGACCTTCCGTGTGACAGCTCTGCTCTTCGAGGAAAGGTGTCTTTCACGTCAATCCGTCGGCCAGCTGTCGCTCCTGGCGATGCGCTGATCCTTCTCGCTCAGCTACCCATACCTATGGCAGCTTTGACGCGCCTATCGAGGCGCTCGTCAAGATCTTCAGGCCCTGGACATTCCGCTCCATCCTCGGGGTTAGAGGCCAAGCGTCAGCTCGGAAGAAAAAGATTATTACGGGTATCCTATCGAAAATAAATTCCAGGAGGATACGTTGATCTTAATGAGATAAGCTCATCATCGACGATGTATGACTACTTCAAGCGCCCCTGGCCTCCCTCTTAGCTTTTGCTCGTCACTGCTGGCCCAGCTGCCGAGCTGCCTGATGCGAATGGTGAAGAGGGTGATCAGGCTCGCGAGGAGTCGTCAGCGCTACCGAACTACTCGAGGTCCGCTCCCCATGTCACTTACGCCTGACGCTCCGCACGCCAGCCCCCTCGAGGACTACCGCGTGGAGATCGTGCCTGCCCAGCCGAATCCGGACACCGGCACGATGGGCGCTTCGTACCCAGTACGCAGGGGGATGTCTTCTCCTCCTACCGCTATCAGCATGGCGAGGGGGATTATCTCCGACCTTCGACAAGCCTATCGAAGGTCTGGACCTAAGCCCTTCTCTGGTGAACCTCCTTCTTCCCTTCGAGGTAATAAGGAGCTGGCCATCACGACCAACGATGGTGCGCGTCGTCTACCGTATCTGGCGTGCTATGGGCAGGGCGACCAAAGGTCAGCCAGACTCCGGCGACCCGGTAAGCTTCCCGCAAGCGAGGCTATACGACTACGTCATCACTGCTCCCGAGGCGTCGCCAAAAGGAGCAATAGCGAGACTACTATCGAGCTGATCCCGTGCATACGGAAGAAGGTCGACTGCAATATCCATGTACTGAGGCGGAAAGTTCAGGCTCGACATGGAGACCGAAGGGCTCAACCTTCCCTACACCTTCAAGAGTGATGTGAGGACTATGTCCACCTCGCATGGGCTGCCCCTGATGCTCGACTGGAAGAAAAACTCATCCGCGCTGGGCCTCGTGGGTCCTGCGTAATGCTGGCGAATCGGTGCAGTGTCGATGCCCGATCGCTTGCGTTGCTCACTCGCTGCTACCGTCCAGGAGGGCAGCAAAGCGTGAGGCTGGCTGACCGCGACAAACAACACAGCGCGATCTGAGTGCGCAGGTGGATGGTGATCAGATAATATGTATCTTTATGAGGCGTTTGTACGCGACACGCGAAGATGTGTGCTGTGTATCGGGCAAAGGAATCGGTGAGAATCTCCGAACAGTCCCGCTGCTGTATGTGCATCATACTGCTCCTGCCGAGCTATGTCAAAGCCCTGACCACTAGGTTCTGTGTCTCTGGGAGGGTGGCTGGGGGAGACAGGTGCACGAGTCAGAAGACCTGCACGCTCATTCAAAATGCTTCGAGGAAAAGCTGAGTGTGGGTCTCCATGCTTGGATTTATTCTCAAAGAGGATGTCCGCTCTTTTTGAATAAAAGTGGGCAGTGGTACTTTTTGCCGTAATGATTTAGTGGATGATGCCTCAAGGTGGCGTCCGGGACGGTGGAAACTACGCGGGTCAGGACTCCTGCCTGAGGCTTATTCGTGTGTGCTGCATGATGCTATATCTTTGTACTATAGCAAATGTCTAGCAGTAATCATCGACGTGGTAGATTCGACTTTTTGCCAAAGAATTCTCAGGTAGCCTAAAGGGCGCTCTCACTTGTGTAGCGCAGAGCATATCAGCTCGCTGTGCCAGCCTGATAGAGACACTCCTGTAGCTGCACGTGTGTGTAATCTCCTCGCACCGCGCTGGTCTTCTTCTTCTTCCTCTCAGGCTGGGCTGATGACCCAGCTGCGTCTGCGCACCCTCAGTACACCTACTACGTCGCCAGGGACCCTCTGGGCGGGCTGCGCTCGAAGACTCAGGCTCATTAAGCATTCCTCTTCTTCTATGCTGCTGGCACTCTTCTTCCTCTTTGCTGGAGAGGAGTTTAATCATATTCCTCAAGCGCTGGGCAGCGACTTTAAGTTTAACCTCTTGATTTGGAAGTTTGGCATTCCTGGCCCTGAGACAGCTGCGTGGTATCTCTTGGGATTGATACTGCTCTATGTGTTCTTCTACTTCTCCTTCCGATATGTGCCCGACGTTGGGGGCTGGGGGCTGTACTCTGTCATCGCACTCGCTCCTCCCATGTTAGCCATGGCAGGCCAGCTTCGAATACTACTGGCTCCCCTCCTCAACTTCTCTGTGGGCGTGGGCCTATGTATCTACGAGGAGGAATATATATAAGCAGATAAAGTCGTATCGCATCTCTGCCTTCCTGTGTACTACTCTTGATGTATATATATATGGGTGTGCAGACTTTCCCGAATCAGCCTATGAGTGCTGATCTTCTCCAAGTCACCTGTGCTTACTTCCTTCCCGTGATGCTCACGGCGCTTAGCAAAGTCTGGGGGCGACGGATCTTTATGCGACGTGCACTTGCGCCGTTAGAGGAGCGCTCTGATGTGGCTCGGCGGTATGTCGCTTGAGACCTACCTTCACACATGTCCTTCGTGAACTTCTTTAGGAGTCAGTCGTCTATATTCAGTCCTACACTACTTTTTATCGTGGTTTATATCGTCCTATATTTCGCTGCTATCTCATTAGCTCGCTCTCTCCGCGTCTTGGTGCGTGCTTGGGGTAGTCTCATTTTCCTTTCTCCCCCTCTTTCTTCTGCTGATACAGCAATGTGGTTACTATATGGGTAGGTAGCGCGCTGTGGTGCGTCAGTTTCGTGCTGCGTGCCCCTACTAGGGGTGTGTGCGGTGGTAGGATTATGCCTTTTCGCTAATGTGGTACGGCATATACCTAATTAAACTATCTTTGTAGCGTGCATTGCATGAGAGGTGCGTCCCGACACAGCTATGGGGCCCCTAATATCTTGCACAGCAACAATATATCTCCATAGAAGGCAATAACATAGAATCAATTAAATAGCAACTGTGTCGTGGTTAATTAAATCTTCGATCGGGCGTAAGCTGGTCATGAGCATCTCAGGCCTCGCGCTTATCCGATGTCCTGTCCCACATGTCGATGAACCTTTGTGGCGCTCTTCTCTGAAAGCCTACAACGCCGTGTTGAGTTCCTCGAGGCTAACTGGTATGCGCTGGTCTCGGTATCAGCTGGGCCCTCTTCCATCGTCCACATCGTCTATGCCTTCATCCTGACAGCTCCAGAATCGCAAAGCTGCTGGTAGCGAGCCCGCTATGCTGTCGTCGATAAGCCCTAAGGGGGTCGAGTGGGCGTCGCAGAACATGATGGCTCTCGGTGTCATCATCGTCCTCAGGGATCTTCCTGCACCTCTTCAATTTTCTGGGCTAGATGCGGCTCGCAGGAATCATCGGTCAGCATGACCTCGGTATCGATGGCGTCACTGGTCCTACGGACGGCGTAGCCTGATCCGTCCACCTTCTCTAATCCATCTTCGTGGTCCTCTACCTCATCTGGCTGGGCTCACTGTGGTTCCACCTGTCTCACGGCTTCTGGAGCTCACTGCACACCATCGCTTCAACAACCGATGTCTGGTTTGAGCGTCTGCGTTGCATCTCCAACATCCTACGACGATCATCGTCGGCTTCTCTGTGTCGTCGTGATCTATTATTTTCATCAAGCCCTCTGCGGGGGCTCCTTGTGAAATTGCTAACCACAGTTCATCCCACAAGTAAGCTATCCATACCTCTAAAGATTATGTCTAAGATAGATTCGAAAGATCCCCCATAGCAGCCCATGGCCGAGAGTGGACCTCTATAAGGACCATCAGAAGCTCGTCAACCTGCAAACTAGCGCCGCCTCGACATCATCGTCGTCGGTACGGAGCTTGGCGCATCCGCTGCTGCCCTCGCTCAGCGAGATGGGCTTCAACGTCTTGAACTTCTGTCAGGACTCTCCCCGTCGTGCGCCTCGATCGCTGCTCAGGGGTATCAATGCCACTAAGAACTACCAGAACGATGGTGACTCCGTCTACCGCCTCTTCTACGATACGATCCAAGGGTGGTGACTACCGTGCTCGCGAAGCAAACGTCTATCGTCTGGCCGAAGTGAGCTGATGCATCATCGACCAGTGCGTCGCTCAGGGTGTGCCTTTCGCTCGCGATACGGCCTTCTCGACAACCAGCTCCTTCGGGGTTGCACAGGTCTCTCAAGACGTTCTATGCTCGTGGTCAGACGGGCGAGCAGCTCACTCCTCGAGTGCCTACTCTGCGCTGAGCCGCCAGGTCGGTAAGGGCTTGTGGTGTGCACCCGCCACGAGATGCTCGACGTCGTCATCGTCGATGGCCGTGCTCATGAGTATCATCGCCCGTAACCTCGTCACGGGTAAGATCAGACGCTTCGCCGCTCACGCTGTCGTCATCGGTACCGGTGGCTATGGTAACGCCTTCTTCCTCTCCACGAACGCTATGGCCTCTAATGGCTCAGCGGCGGCGGTGCTACAAGAAGGTGTACTTCGCTCGCCCTGTATGGCACAGATCCACCCACGTGTATTCCGATCACGGCGAATTCCAGTCTAAGCTCACGCTGATGTCTGAGTCGCTCCGTAACGACAGCCGTATCTGGGTGCCCAAGAATATCGAAGACGCTAAGAAGCTCCAGGCTGGTGCACTGCGTCCTACCGATATCAGGGAGAGAGGATCGTGACTACCACCTCCGGCGCCCGCTATCCGCCTTCAGTAACCTCGTGCCTCGTGACGTCGCCAGCCGTGCTGCTAAGAGAACGCTGCGACGCTGCTACGGTGTCAACAACACGGGTCTGGCTGCTTCTTCCTCGACTTCTCCAGCGCTATCAAGCGTCTTGGTAAGAGATGTCGTAGAAAGCTCGCTATAGTAACCTCTTCCAGATGTCGCAAAAGATCACCGACGACAATCCCACGGACGCCGATGATGATCATCACTATCCACACACGATGGGTGGTATCTGGGTGGACTACGAGGCTCGCTGACCTCTATCCTGGCCTCTTCGCTATCGGTGAAGCTAACTTCTCCGACCACGGTGCTAACCGCCTCAGTGCTTCGGCTCTGATGCGGTCTCGTGAGCAGCTACTTCGTACTGCCCTACACGATACAGAACTATCTGGCTGACCAGATTCAGGTGCCCCTTTCAGCACGGACCGTCCTGAGTTCGACAGAGCTGAAAAGGGTATCGGATCGTATCGCTCGCCTGATGAGCATCAAGGGTAAACAGTCCGTCGACAGCCTCCACAAGAAGCTCGGTCACATTATGTGGGACTTCGGCCCAGGTATGGGTGCAGGCGGCGCGAAGGCCTCGAGAAGGCTATCGTCGAGCTCAGGCTCTGAAGAAGGAGTTCTGGGCGACGTCCGTATCCTAGTAAGGCTGACGACCTCAACGTGGGCTCGAGAGGGCTCTTCGTCTGGCTGTTTCCATCAGATCAGCGAACTTATGGCTCGTGACTCACGACCGTGAAAGACTGTGGTGGTGCTTCCGCCTCGAGCACCCAGACGCCCGAGGAAGCCCTGCGCCACGATGATCAGTTCAACACGTCTCCTGCTGGGAGTACCAGGGCGAGATCAGGATCCCGTCCTTCTGAAGGAACCTCTGGACTACGAGGTTCGTCGTACGTCAGCAGCGTAACTATAAGAACCTATAAGCCGCATCCACAATGGACAAGAATATAAATATCAAGGTTAAGGTCTGGCGTCAGCGTGGCCCCGGGTAAAGGTGGGTTCAGAAACCTACGACCTGCAGAGATATCTCTCAGGGTAGCTCCTTCCTGGAGATGTTCAATATCCTCAACGAGCAGCTCATCGCGAAGAACAAGGCCGTTGTCTTCGACCGACTGCCGCGGTATCTGCGATGTATGCTCGCTCTACATCAATGGGCACCCCGGGCCCGATGATAGCATCGCGACCTGTCAGCTGCGCATGCGTCGCTTCAACGATGGCGACGCGATCACCATCGAGGCCTTGGCGCTCGGCTGGCTTCCCATCATCCGTGACCTCATGGTAGACGCTCGGCCTGCGACAAAGATCATCAGGCTGGTGGCTCGTGTCGGTCAATACCGGTGGTGTGCCGATGCTAACGCTATCCCCATTCCCTAAGGCTAACGCTGATATGGCTATGGACGCTCGCAGCTGTATCGGTTGCGGTGCCGCGCTGCAGCTATGCTAAAACGGCTCGGCTACTCTTCTTCGTCTCTGCTAAGGTCAGCCAGCTGGCTCTCCTCTCCACAGGGGTCGTGTCGAAAGCTGCCCGCCGTGCTAAGGCTACCTGGTCGCTTCAGATGGATGAGCTGGGCTTCGGTAACTGTACAGAACACTCGTGCTTGCAGAAGTCAGATCCCCCAGAACATCTCGATCTCAATATCCGCTCGTCTGAACAGCGAGTTTCCTCGCTGCTAAGTTTCAAGGACTAAGCTCGAGACGAAGGTGCTCTCTTCGGCCTCCTGTGGCGGCTTCTCCCCATCGCGAGAGAGTCATGCCCAGAGCCGACACCATCGCTCTCTTCAGAGTTCACCTCCTGGATTGAGATAGGTTAGATTAGTGTGAGTATCGCCCGCCCTCCTGAGCCTACCGGCTCCTGAGGACAGGCGATCATGTCTAAACCTCCTGCGCACTTCTTCTGTGAGGCTTCTTTGACCCTCTCTCTGAAAGGTGTTGGCTCATGGCCATAGAGAGATGGTGCAGCTACTATAGGTCACTGTAGCTATCAGTGTTGTAGGTGCTTGCAGTCCTGTCATATAGTGCATGTCCTCTCTATCGGCGCTGATATAGACAGTGCGTGGACCTCTCTTAGATCTCTGCCTTTGAGCATCTGACCTCCGTCGCTACACGACGGCTACATAGATAGTCCGAGCTGCCTCGTGCGATACGGCAGGGCCTCAGACTCAGAGGCAGCTATCTCAGCAGCCTCACCCACGAGGGAGAGGCAGCGAGGCACCCTCGCTCATGATGAGGCCCTCGGATGAGCGGAGGAAGGCGATGACCTGCTGGACTTCCGGGGCCGTCAGGTGCCTGTCTTCGATCTGCTGGGATGGCATCGTAAGAGGCTAATCTTCCAGTGAAGACCAAGCAGTGAGCCATAGCGATGGCGCTGTGTGCGCTCGTCGATGACTGCGCGGAGAGCATGCCCGCATGGATCCCAGCGTGGGACGGCGGGGTTGTCCATGACGGTGATGAAAAGGGCGTACGTCTTCGCGAAGCGAGCAGCCGTGAGGATGAACGCCAGATCCCCGATGCGCGGCGAGGGCTTGGCCGTGACGCCGCTGCTGAAGATCGAGCGGCTGCCGATGATGCGAGTCGCGGCGATCTTGACGGCGCGAGCCGAGACATTCTGATTGCCACCTGACAGTTGTGCGAGATGTGGGTGCCTTCATAAGGATGTTCCCACTGCCGATGACGGTGGAACGTCGCTACAGAGAACTGACTGATACGTTCTCACGGATCCGTTGTTGTCGCCGACGATGAGTGGACTTCTCGCCTTGCCAGGAGGGGTCCTGGGGCGAGGCACCGAGCACGGCATTCTGATAGATGGTGTTGCCACTGCCGATCGCGTGCCATTCATCCAGGCTGACGTGCGGGTAGAGTGGTGCGGTCGTCACCGATGACGACGTCGTCCTCGATGTAGGCGAAGGGATAGATCGTGGGCGCCGATCTGGGCGCCAGGTGCGATGAAAACTGTGGACTGATCTGGCGATAGGGGTGCTGGGCACCTCCGCCGAGGGCATTACTCAGGTTGACGACGCTGCCATCTTGCTGGAGCGGTCGCGTATCATGGGAAGCTGGGCCTGCAGGGTGCCTGCTGGGCGGTGATGACCTCGAGATGAGAGGAGGTCTTCCCCGTGCTTGAGAGGAGATCTCGACGATCTCGACATTCTTCTCGAGGCTCTCGATCTGTAGGTCTCAGCGCTTGATCTTCGCCTCGGAGGCCTCATAGAGGCGAGGCGATTGCTACCTCAGCGCCGGCATTGTAGGAGGCTTTGCTGGAAGGCCAGACAGAGCCTTCTCTTCCTCAGCCTCAGCGACGCGAGGCCTGCGACAGGCTGCCACGGGCGAAAGATGGGCTGTGCCAGCGCAGCCAAAGGCCGAGGCGATGAACCATCAGGTTCGAGACGGCCTGCCGAGCGCCCGTCAGCCTGCGCTCCCCTGTGATGGTGAGCGAGGGGTAGAGAGGCGGCACGTGCGCCATTCTGTCTGATAATGGCAACTGGCCAGAGCCATCTCCGCTACGCGCACGTCAGGGCGTGCCGAGTAGCTGGGCGGGTACGCCGACGGCGAGGTGCTGAGAGCTGCTGGGCCTCAGCGTGGGCGGCTATAGGTACGAGGCGAGCTCGCCGAGGAGGAGGGCAGCGCATTCTCCGTCGTGGTGATCTGGCGCTCGATCTCGGGGATGAGGCCTCTACCTGATGGAGGTTAGCACGGGCGGACTGCACGGAGGACTCCACTTTGCACGAGTCCTTCTGCGCCTGCATCACCTCGAGGGTGTGGGCGGCGAGCTCGGCTGCCGAGCGGGTGAGCTGGGCTGGCGGTCGAGGCATCAGCGGCGTGTAGTAGCTGTTGGCCACGCTCGCGATGACACGGCCACGGACGAGGCTGCTGGTAGGCGTCGAGCTGGAGGGCTGGGCCTGCGTCGAGCAGGGAGGCATTCAGCAGTGAGCGAAGAGGATCCACCTGCCAGCTGGCCTGCACGGGTGGCGTGTGGCTGTGGCGTGGCAGGGCGCCTCGGTCTTACCCGCCGAGTCGAAGGGCGAGCGTCAGCGAGGGGAAGAAGAAGGCGGGCAGCCTTGAGCTGGGCCTCGGCTTGCTGGGTGGAGAGGTTCGCCGAGAGCAGGTCGACATTCTGCTGGAGGCCTTCTCGATGGGTGCTGCAGAGGGGCGCATCGGTGAAGAGTGCACGCCAGGGCGTCTGCCCGAAGGACGTGGTGTCTTGGCTCAGCGTGTCGATCTTGTCGCACGGTAGACGGAGGTGTCTACCGTGGGACGCTGATACTTCTTGTGGAGACGCCACAGCCTGTGAGTGTGAGGCTGAGGCGAGGAGAAGCTATGCTGGGCGTCATCTTGTGATTCGGTCTTGGAGTGTTGAGAACCGAGGATCTCACCCGAGGCTTCGGTGATGAGTGTCGTCAAGCGTGCGGGAAGCAGGCCTCCTGCAGGCTCTGGAAGACTGACGAAGAGGGGCGGGACGATGAGATCTGCGGATCGTCCCACGATGAGCATCCGCCGAGTGCTGGCACCCGAGCGTGGGTTCGATTAGCCCCGACACCACTGGCGAACATCAGCGGCAGGAGGCCGACGATCGTCGCCGAGCGAGGTCATCAAGATCGGAGCGCAGACGGCCACCGCCCCGGATGTCCTCCCGTGATCGCCATACCTGTGGCGGCGGTCGAGGCAAGATGGGCGATGAGGGATGGCGTTTCTTTTGCGAGACCGATGAGCATGATCAGAGCGATCTGCATATAGATATTGTTCCATGTGCCGAAGATATTCGAGAAGATGAAAGGACTGGCCGAAGGGATGGAGGATGACCGAGGGGCAGGGTAGCGCTCTCGTCACTGCGCACTCAGGATGGGGTGACGAAAATGAGCAGACAGAGGCCGAGATGAGCGCTGTCATCCGTGAGGCCTGCTCCTCACGCGTCGAACCCAGTAGTCGTAGCTGTAGCCTGCCGAGAGTGTCGGGCTGGCGACCTCGGAGACGACCTTGTGTACATCCCCGCTGGCATAGCTTCTGGGGCGGGGAGGCGTCACGTCGATAGAGGTATAGAGGTTGGAAGCAGTTCACGCTCAGCAGGGGCCGTAGACCTTCTCCGTGGTGATGAAGGAGGTGATGGGCGCCATCACCCGTGCCAGTACGCACATGATGTTGCTCAGGGCGTTGATGTCGAGGCGCTGCTCAGGGGGCGGACTGTGGGAGCACGGTACAGAGCTTACCGTAGCTATTGAAGTTCGCCACATGCATCCCAAGTAACCTGGGGTGGAGAGACGGTCGTGCGGTGTCGTACCGCGCATCGTGGCAGCTACGTCGAGTCGATGACGTACTGGGGAAGCTGGGGGTTGTGCTGCGTCATCGCATAGGCTACCTCAGGAGCGCATTGAGTGCGGCGAGAACTTCTGCGTCTCGGCGAAGAACTTTATCCAGCGAGCCACCCGTCTTGTCGAGCATCGTCAGACGGCTACGCCCGAGGCTACCATCCCAGCCCGGGACCATCGGTGCAGGGTCATCGCCAGCACGGGGCATCCTTGATGGTGCGCCATAGGCGAGCTTGCCTGCGATCTCCCTCGTCGTGACACGCTCACCGAAGGGCTTCATGCGGACGAACATCGAGGCCGTGGTTCAGCCTGCGCATGAGGCTGAAGCCGAGATATCGTGACCTGCTCACGCCGTCCTGTGCCTTCGCGACGTCGGCGATATCCTTGAGCACCTTCTCCGTCTTCTACGCGGCTGGTGCCTGGAGGCGTGCGACGGTGACCATCACCCATGCCGTATCCTCCTGTGGCACGAGCTCGCTGCTGGTGAACTTCATCAGGACGACCAGCGGTGGCGATGCTTACCAGCACGGTGAGTGCGAGGTGAGCGGCAGTCGCTTGCGAAGAACTCGACTGCGGTGCAGGGCGCGGGACACGATTCTCGTACACAGCGTTGAAGGCCAGATGGAAAGCGGTGCAGTGAGCTGAGTCTTCCCTCGTGACGCCTTGTGCTTGACAGCAGGAGCGCAGAGCGTGGGGCTAAGCGTCAGCGCGTTGACGAGCTGAAGATGACGATAAGAGCAGCCATCGTGGCGCGGGCGCTCACGGTAGAACGTGCCGCTGATCCCGAAGATGCGACACGGGCACGAAAGCGCAGCCATACGGCGAAGCAGTGATGGAGATGATGGCGCCCGAGATCTCATGCATGGCGTCGCTACTGGCCAGCGCGGGCGGGTCGTGCCTCCGTCCCGGCTTGGCGTGCACGGCGCTCGGCGGCGACGATGGCGTCATCACGACGATGGCGATGGCGAGCGCGGTGCCGAGGCGTGAGGAGGTTCAGCGAGCCGAAGATCTACAGGAAGAAGAACGTACCGACGAGCGACACAGCGCTGCACGCGATGGCGGGATGGGCAGTGCTTTAATCGTGCAGGAAGATATGTCACGACGATGAAGACGAGGAGGGAGGCCTCGAGGAGCGTCTGGATGACGTGCCGGATGGAGGCGTGAAGGGAAGTCCGTGAGCGTCGAGGGACGTAGAGTCATCTTCATGCCAGGAGGGAGAGTCCTTCTCCAGCTCCTGGATCTCGGCCTTGATGGCCGGTGACGATGTCGGTGGCGCTGGAGCCTGCGATCTGCGGGGACCATCCCCGTGACGGCGGGGATTTGCCATCGGAGAGGGTTACGGCTGCCAGCTGAGGGCTGGCTCGATCTTCGCCACGTCCTTGCAGGCGGAGTTGATGTTACGCGCGTCGTCGGACTTGATGACGATGTTCTCGTGCTCGGGGATGCTCTTCAGACGGCCCTTGTGGCCGGGCGAGATACTCATAGGTGCGGTCACCTACGATTCGCCGGGCTCCTGAGGCAGCCTCAGAAGTTCCTGTGCCGGAGGACGCCTGGGGCGTCGCTGGGGACGAGGGAATGAGCGCGCATCTTGTCGGTCGAGCCAGAGCGCATGGCGTGCAAATTGCCTTGGCGGAAGGTATTTGCCACGAGGCCGACGCAGGCACACCGCGCGCGCGGGCGATGTTGATGTGTCGGCGTAGTTGCGCGAACTGACGCATCGTAGCGCCCGTCTTCGCTCGTCAGCTGAGTAGACGAGGCATGTGACTGGCGCTTCACGTCGTCATCGCAGCGACGCTTACGACGTCCGAGGAGGGCTACCAGGCCCTGCTATGCGCGGTTCTGCGTTCACCGCTTTGCCATGTCGGGATCAATGCCTTCCTTGACCCAGTGGACGGTGATAGGAGCGCCGCCCGGTTCGTCGTAGGCGCGAGGGTCATGTAGGTCATACCTTCGGCTCCGTTGATCTCGCTCTTCGAGGGGATGGTGACGAGGTTGAGCGCCGTCTGGGCGTCTGCACCTGCGCGCAGTGTGGAGACCTGCGCGCGCGCGGTGCAAGGTTTGTGCTCGATAGGCGGCTCGTAACGGCGATGACGCCCGAGGATGACGATGTTATTGATGGAGATCACCGCGAGGAGCACAGCCGAGTAACCGATCTATCCAAATTCGTTGCTCTATATGCTGCTTCCGGTTAAGGCGGTGGGGCTTAGTGCTTCTTCGCAGCGCCGCCGCCCTTGCCCATCATCTGCTGGCAATGTAACAGCCTCCTGCTGCGCGGAAGCTTCTTCGGTGAGGCGAGTGACCTCGCCCTCGCCCGGCGCCCGCGGTGCCGGCGACGAGATGCGGTCGCCAGCGAGGGCCGCTGGTGACGGTGGTATGGTCTGCCCATCAGCCGACAGCTGACGGTGAGTCTCCGGTGAGAGGTCAGCTTGCCGTCACTTGTCGACGGTGTAGATGAACTAGACTGTATGGAGCGAAAACTCGACAGGCGTGGCGCTCCTGGGGCACGGACGATGGCCCCCTGCCGTCTGGGTGGGGACGGACGATAGCCTACCGAGGCCACTGCAGACTGCACCCTCAGCGTTGGGAAGATCGACACGCCAGCGCGACAGTCGCACCCGTGGTGTATGTCGACGACTTGCCACTGCGCCTGGATCGTCGCTTCGGCGGGGTGTTCGCTGCCGTACGGAAGGCGCAAGCGCGCATGGGAGAGCTCTTTGGCGGTCGTGCCGTCCCCAGTCTGCATCTCACGCTCAGGGCGGAGAGTGGACGTGGAGGCCTGGCGCGTATTTCGATACCTGCCGTCAGGGCAGCTGCCTCGTAGCAAGGGCGGCGAGGGTTCTACGCGCGCGGTAGTTGAGTGGAGCCGAGCGACGCCCGAGGACGGGGCTGTTGACGGTGCAGTAGGAGGGTTCTGCGCGTGCCGGACGGGGCGGCCTTGGCGGCGGCGACGATTGGCCCTCGCGCTCTTCAGGGCGTTGGCGACCTCTTCGTGGTTGCTCTGGCTGAGTGAGTGTTCTCTTGGCTAAAGGGGTCCTGGCTGTTGCTGGTTGAGCTGTGCCGTGGCGAGGCGGAAGCCTGTGCAGCGGAGAGCTGGCAACCTGCAGCAGCAGCGCGATGGGTGACGTCGTCGAGGGTGGAAGAGGCTGACCTGCCTTCGCGCTCTGACGGCCGGTCGAGCGTGAGGCCTTGGTAGTGAAGCCCGATGCTTGCGGATCTCGGCATCGTCCTCGCGCCTCGGATGACGGCGGGATTGCTGTTGTCGCGGTCATTATGCTGCGAGAGGGTGCGTACGGGAGTTCTTGCGCCTGGCTTGTCCCTGCTGGGCCGACCTGCTGGCTGGAGCAGGCGGGCAGGGCGTGATCCCTGGGGTGAGGAGCAGGAGGCGCAGGCTGAGGACAGTAAGGCGTTGATGCGTCATAATTCTTGCAGGAGTTGTATTGTTGGTTTCTCTTTGATGAAAAATTGCCCGCATGGGTGGGGCTGTCGAAGGGACTTCACGCCAGCATCGTCACCGCTGGTAAGGAATGCACTTGCAAAGTGCAGGGGCTGGGATGGGGGTATATGAGATACTATAAATCGAGAAGATGCACTATAAATCGAGGCTGTAGAGGTCAGCCGTCTGGCTCTTTCCCTGGGCTATGAGGCCTCGCGCTTCCGGGTGGGTGTGTGGAGACATTTGCCCGCTCTCCTCCTTGACATGCCTATTATATTAAGGGCTGCTTTGTAATGCGACTTTGTAACTATAGGGAGTCCGTCCACTCCGGTTTATTCTCCCTAGCCGTCTCCTTGCGCCCTCCTCCCGAGAGGAGGTGCTGTGAAACCTATGTTGGTCGGTGAGGTGAACCTGTCATGGGTCCTTCATCGACAATATGGGTCGTCACGTGGACCTATATGTCAACGCCGACCTATGTAGGTTGCACTATTCCTCCCTCAGCATCTCCCTCTCGCCTCCTCCCGTAGCCCCCCGCTCTCCACCCTTGTGGAACGGATGAAACCCTATCGGAGGTCATTTATAGTAACTTTGAAGTAAACCTGAGATACTTTGCTGTATGAGTTTACGTGATGCTTTTCACGTGATCATCTATATATCATATGAATATATGGAGGGAAGTTCATAATTTATATCAGTATCTCTCTACATCATTAAAAAGAAAGTTAGCGTGTATAGCCCCTCTGTCCTTGTACTGTATGCCCAGTATTTAGTCCTCTTCCAATTGAAGTCGTTGATCTATTCTGCGGCATGAGTGGGTTGAATTATGGTTGAGCTTAGCAGGGTTAATGTCGTCTCTGGATATGATGACCTTGATAAGACATGTGCTTATCTTACGAAAGTAATACAGGGCAAAGTTCTTCTACCAAGATAGCTAAGTTAAAGCAGATGAAGTCTTGAGCAGTACTCTACAGATACGCGTTCTCGCTGGGTGTGCGCCCTGTCAGCCTTTTCTCTTCTTATGCGCTGGGTAAGAGAAAGGATCTCTTTTCTAAGTATGATTTGCTTTATGAGTTTGGGCGAATCATTAGGAGGTAAGCCCATATTGTGACGATGGAGATATTGCCTCAGATAGCTGCATTCGAGAAAGATGTCTTGGGGACTTTGTTGATTTACTTGAGCCAAGGGTATCAGTACCAGTGTCTCCGTCGTCTACTGTCTGACTATATTCCTGGGGCTCGTAAAGCGTCTTGTCCCTTTTAGCATCTCGCTTTGGGGATATTGCACTTCTTATCGACTAATAGCCCGAAGAGTGCTGTTGACTGCAGCTGATAGAGAGCTGCCGCTGGCTGGAGAAGCTGACCCCAGCGATCTACATCCGAGCCAAGCACTAGAGTCCTCTTAATCAAGAGAGAATGATTAACCCCTTATGGAGGGTTGGAAGGATTAGCCAAGGAGTTGCAGCAGATACAAGAAGGCTTCTGGTCAGACTTTCGGTAGTGTGTATGGTCGTATGGGTGGGATAAACCTGCCCCGACGATAACTCAGTGCACTGGATGGAAATGCTTTCAGACATCCCAGGCAAAATAAACTATTACCCCAAGAAGGGGCTGCGCAGCTAGACCTTCCCAGCCTCTTATCGCTTCTTTGTCAATGAAGATGCGGTCCCAATCCTCTGACTTCTCGATATATTAGACATGTGCCTCCTCAGTCGGAGAGATAATCGGTATGAGTATAGTTAATCATAAAGAGATAAACCTATGAAGAACAGTTTCAGTTGTCATTTCGCTCCGAATATTGAATCATCTTGGGCCGTGAAATCTATCATATTTTATCACCGTCTACTCGGTGAAGATCAACTCTTGGATGCAGATACCACCAATGTCTGGGTTGAATTGACTGGGGATAATATGCGATGTCCATCTTGATGGAGTCGGAATATGAGTGAAGAGGACTTTCTAAGGATAAGTTCCTAAAGATCGGGTATACTAACGTAGTACAGGGCTATACCGGAGCTCAAAAGGAGGCGTCCTTCATCGGGCGTAAGGGCATTGAAAATTAGCCCTGTTGTCTTGTGCTAGAATATTACAATTCTGAGTGAAAGTAAAGAGGAAGCTTGTCGGAGGCGTGGATAAATAATAAAGAGTTGAATAGCTAATAAAGATGATTTGAACTCAAATGAGCTCATGCCGGACTCCCAGTGCAGAAGCTTTTAATCAATCAGAACCTTGCGCAGAACAGTTACCTCATCTCATATTTGATCCAGCAATGATGGTATTCGCAATCACATGGAGTACATTTGTAAGCTGGTTATACTACTTTCTATATCTGATTGATAATTTCTCTATCTACATCAACAGGAATTAGTCTTTCTTTGACACTCTCTCTGATTTGGCTACTACATGGAATTATTTTGGAGACAGATGGTTTAATGATCCATTCCTTGATTTATGCGATCCTGTTAAAGAGACGTCTTTTGTGATAGATAACTAATGACACTAACACCTTTTTCTGGTTTATTGCGTCCGTAGAAAGCCAAGCCATTTAAAGGTTGAGACTATCAGATGAGAGCTTGGCATTGAACTTTTTGTTAATAGCCGTCTTGGAAAAACTTCAAGAAATATCAGTAGTTCAAAGCATGGCGCAAGATTACTTATATGGGCAGATTAATAACAACCCGGATGATGGAGGTATGAATCGGTTCACTAGTAGTCGAGAGAGGGTGTCCTTGAAATAACCCTCTGTTTAGAGTTATTTGATCTACTTTGAGAATGCTTAGGAGCGTTGAGATGAATGGGATAAATTTCGTCTAAAGCATAAAGAGATGAGTCGAGGCCAGGTCACCACACAGAACGAAAGCGAAGGAACTCTTTGATCTCCTTTCAAGGGGCCTTGAGAGGATCTCATAAGGGTAAATAGGTGGCTGGATGAAGTGCGATGGGCTCTTGTTCACTCTCTTACCGCGTATGGAGATTGCTTCATCGCAGAGAATCTCCTCCGTAATTATCTTGAGGAATCGCTTCCTAAAGGCAGAGTTCTCACAGGAGTTTAAAGACGTGGCTTGTGAGGTTTAGGAAAAAAAGAAAGAAAAGAATTTGAATAGCATTGCCTGTGGTGGGATTCAGTGAAAACCAGTGACCTTACTACGTATACTTGGATGATTTGCTGCGAGAGGGTATACAAGGTGATCCTTGCTTTGAGGAAGCTAGTGCTACTAAATTGCGAGTGCTGAAATACTTATTGCCCACCATGTGTCTTTAGAACAGGCTCAAAGTGATGATTTAGTGGATGAGGTCGCTGTGAGGTTAAAGCGGGTCAGAATAAACTCGAAAGGCAACGAGATGCTATGGTGTAATACTTGTGGGCTGGTCTAGTGATGCCTTTCATTGATGGGAAGCAATTTGAAACTGCCAATTATAAGAAATATCCTGCATATATGGTATTGCAGACGCATGAACTGGCAGTTCGTGTGCCCGTCGCTCACCAGACGAGGAAAAACGGCCGAGATCGGAGATGACTCCCTTGCCATCAGTTGGTGGAGCAAGTGACTCTTAATCACTGGGTCGTGAGTTCGGAGGCCTCACCGGGAATCACCAACCAAGCGGGTGCTGCTCTCGAGTGATGCCCGCTGCTGTCAGTCGGCAGGCGCGGAGGTCGCCAGGCGATGCTGCCTTGCGCTCCTCGTGGATAAGTCCCTTTATTTATCCCAGTATTTATCGTGCACCTTTGCACGACAAACTGAAAGTAATCCAATCCTGTATAAAGAATAGACTCAATGATAAAAGTCACGTTCCCGAGCGGCAGTCAGCAGCATGTACTGTGGGTACGACCTCGTGGGATATAGCTGGGCGGCATCAGCCCCGCCTGCTTGCAGGATGTGCCGGCCGCTGGTGTCCAATGGCCGGATCACGGACCTCATCGCCGTCCCTCAAGGAGGACACTGCAGGCTGAAGCTCTATAGGTGGGGAGATCCCGAGGAGGTGCGCCTACTGGCACTCCAGTGCGCACCTCATGGCCCGAGGCCTTCAGGCGCTCTGTCCTGGGGTGAGTTCGGTATCGGTCCTGCCGATTGAGAATGGCTTCGACTACGATGGCCTGGGCGAAGGCGTACGGCTTCGCGACGCCGACCTCGCAGCCGCAGAGGCTAGATGGCGGAGTTCGCTGCTCGCAGAGCCTATCGTCCGCGAGCGATATCACGAGGCTGAGGGTGACCGGGAGTTCTTCGAAGAGAAGGTGACAGTTACAAGCTGGAGCTCATCTTGCAGACCTCGACGGAGTCGATACGACTTATTCCTTGCGGGCGACGCGGTTACCTGTGCCGTGGCGCTCACGATGCCTAATACGGAGGCTATCAAGGCGATCAGCTGCTGAGCGTGGCTGGTGCCTACTGGCGCGGTGACGAGAAGGCGCAACGCTCCTGCGCGTCTCTGCGGATCGCTGCAACCACAGAGAAGAAGATGCTCGATGGTACCTGACGATGCTGAGAGGCAAGCCAAGGCGCGACCACCGTGAGATCGGTAGAGGGCGGCCTCTTCGCCTTCTCGCAGAACGTCGGCTCAGTCTGCCCTGTGGCTCGCCTCGCGGTACGCGCAGCTCCGCCTGCGTCTGGAGGACTTCCTCAAGCAGATCAGAAGCAGTTCCGGCTATCAGCAGGTCATCTCCCCGCATATCGGCTCAGGCGGCTCTACGTCACCTGCCCGCTCAGTCACTGGGCTAGAGTACGGTGCGGACTCCTTCCGCCATCACTACGCCTCAGGAGGGTGAAAGGTGTGCTCAAGCCTATGAGACTGCCCTCACCACTGTGAGGATCTTCAAGGCTCATCGGCCTCCACTCCTGCTCGTGACCTGCTGCCCAGCGTCTGAGCTGAGTTCGGTGATCTATCGCTACGAGGCAGGCGGTGGGCTCCACGGGCTGAGAGAGCGCGTGTACGTGGCTTCACACAGGACGTACGCACCTCTTCTGCTGCCGACCAGATCAAGGAGAGTTCTGCAAGGTGATGGATATCATCTTCATCATCTTCAGGGGCGCTGAACTTCCGAGAACTTCGAGGCTCAGATCTCCCTGCGCGATCGGGTGAACCGCGAAGTACATCGGTGATGCGAGAGAACTGGGAGCGCCGAGCGAAGGCTATCGCCGAGGCTTGTGCTGAAGAGCGTATCCGCAAAGATCGGTGACGGCGAGACGACCTTCTACGACTTTCAAAGCTGGACTTTCATGGTCGAGGACGCCACGGCCGCCAGCTGGCATCGGGTACGATCCAGAACAGCTAGAGCCTGCCCTGGGCGCTTCGACCTCGAGTACACGGTGCTGACAGCAGCACTTCGCCCGTGATGATCCACCGCGTGCACCCTGTCGGCTCTGGCGAGCGCTGGTCGCTGTGTCGCTCGTCAGGCACACCGCAGGGCGCCCCCTCTGGCTCACGCCTGACCGGGTCGTCGTGCTGCCTATCGGTGAGAAGTTCAGCGACTGCGCTCACGGGTAGCGCTTTGCACGCTCAACGCTCAGGACATCCGTGCGCAGGTCGACGACCGCAGCGGGAAGATCACGGCCGTAAGATCCGTGACAATGAGCTCAAGTATCGTATCATGCTTATCGTCGGGAAAGGAAGCGCGGGAAGGCGAAGTATCTGTGCCGCGTGCGAGGTGGGGGTGATAGGGGTTCAGTGAAAATTGCTACCTGCCGAACAGTGCCGAGGAAAGTACACCGTCAGCTCAGCGCCTGGCAGGCCGAAGCTAGTGATCCACCCTCACTCGCTAAACGCTACAATCAACACGCTACTGAATGGCGGTGGACGACAGGCAAACGAGTTCCCGGTACCGCATCAGCGAGGGCTATCCGCGTAAAGGAATGCGCCTCGTCGGGGACAATGTAGAGCAGGGTATATACGATACAGCAAAGCTCTCCCGTATCATGCTAACGACCAGAGAGCTTGACCTCGTGGAGATCTCTCCCGATGTCAGTCCTCCCAGTATAGCGCGTCGTCGACTACCCGAAGTTCATCTTACCAGCTGAAGAAGCAGAGGAGACAGAAGGCTAAGAGCGTCAAGGTCGTCGGTCAGGAGATCCGCTTCGGACCTCAGACCGATGACCGACTACAACTTCAGCTCCAGCACGCTAAGGGCTTCCTCATGAAGAGCTCGAAGGTCCAAAGGCTACGTCTTCTTCCGTGGTCTGATCATCCTCTTCAGGGATCGGGGTGAAGTGCTCCTCCTGCGCTTCGCTAATGACCTCGAGGACTACCGGTCGCGCGTGAGAGGTATGCCCGTCACTCGAGGGAAGCGCGCATGACCATCATGCTCAGCCCTAAAGAGGCCGCTACGCCCCGCCCCTAGAGAAGGGCGCTAAGAAGGAGCTGCGAGACGCCTGCCGACGAAGACTGATCAGCGTGTCCCCATCGGCACCTCGCGCATGGGCTGCGTCGGTGGAGCTGGGTCAGTGGCTCTTACATATAAACAGAAAGAAAATGCCTAGCTGAGAGACGACTCCAGTGCTGAGAGCGTTTTCGCGCGCTCACTGGCTCCTGGTAAGATCGAAAAGCGCAAACATGCCTTCAAAGAGTCACATCACTCACGAAGACAGACGAAGAAGCAGAAGCGTAATATCACCTACTTCACCACTGTATGGACAAGGTGGAACGTGTCACGCGTCAAGGAACTTCTCCGCCTCCAGCTAAACATGCAAGTGACACAACGATTATTTCGGTAACAGAGGTAAGCCAATCAAGTATCTGCTCTCCGCTCTCGGGAAGAGGCAGATCGCTCAATCACAAAGAAGAAACATCATGCCAAGATCAGTCGATCATGTGGCTACCATGCGCTAAGCGCAAGCGTCCTTAAACTCACGCGTGGGTGCTATGGTGCTCGCAAGAACGTCTGACGCCAGCCAAGAACACTTGCCCGGGAAAAGGGTCTGACCTGCGCCTTCCGCGATCGTAAGAACAAGAAGCGTACTTCCAGGTGTCTGTGGATCAGCGTATCAACGCTGCTGTGCTCGTCTCGAGGGTCTCTCTTACTCTCGCCCACGATATGTGCTCCACGCTCAGGGTGTCGAGATCAACCGCAAGGTCCTCGCATGACCTCGCTGTCAACCATCCCGAAGCCTTCAAGGCTATCGTCGCTAGGTAAAGTAAAGGTCGCTACTCCAGCGTAACTTCTTAAGCGCATAAACGAAGCCCCTACCTGAGTGGGGTCGTCACCTCTCGGGTAGGGCTTCTTCTATTGACGCTGCTCTCTTGTCATCAGTGCCTGGGGCAGTGGCGAGACTGTCGGCTCGCTCGTCACCCATGTCACCAGTCGTCTGCGTGATTTTCTATCCGTATCTTTGTCGAGGCTAATGATGCGGAACATTCTCCCGCTTAGCTTGTTGTCGTTTCACTGGAGTCTAGTGGTCTCTATCCCATCCGAATATATGCCCACCGAGATTACGAAGTAGCCGCGCTGCTCACGAAGAGGACGCGGCAAGATCGCTATCGTCTGCCGAGCCGCACAGCTCGGCCTGTGACCTCTCTGAAAGCTTACTCCCCTGGGGTGGCTGAGCGCTTGCGCTGTCGCCGAAGACGCCCAGCGCTGCCCTGCCGCTATACGGCGGAAAGGGTAACCTCGTCGGCGTCATCTCCAGCAGGACTGCCGTCCTCCGGACTAGAGCAATATCGGTGCCGACGCCCAGCAAGCCCGTCATGGAGAGGTAGGCGCTGCTCTTCCGTTTATTCGGGTGTGGACGCGCTTCGATATCGAGGTCGATGCCACCGATCCCGGGCGTTCATCGCTGCCGGTCAAAGGCTATCGCCCCCACCTTCAGGCGCGATCAACCTCAGCGATATCCAAGGCGCCTGAGTGCGCCTGAGAGTCGAGCGCCGGCTGAAAAGGCCAGAGCTCTCTATCCCGTGGGTGCGACGACCAGCACGGTACGGCTATCATCTCGGGTGCAGGCCTGCTGAATGCGCTGGAGCTCGTCGGCAAAGCCGATCGGTGTGCGTATCGTCAGTCAGCGCGCTGGTGCTGCCGCACATCGCTTGCGCTAAAGCTCTACTGCGATCTGGGTGCCAAGCGCACGTCATCGGCGATGACCGACTCGAAGGCGTCATCACGGTCGACCACCGACCTGAATGATATGAAGCGTGGGTTCTGCACGCACTGAAGGCCTCGTACGCTCGCCGATGCGGTGCGCGAGCTGAACGTACTCGTCGGGCTCTCCAAGGGCGCGTGGTCTGCGCGGGAGATGGTGCGCATCGAGTGGCTGCACGACCTATCATCTTCGCGCTGGCTAACGCGCACTGAGATCTCCACGAGGCGAAGGCTGCTAACCAATTGCTGATGAGCACAGGGGCGCACCAGCTACCCAATCAGATCAACAATGTACTGGCCTTCCCTACATCTTCCGTGGCACTCGGCACGCACGCTACTGCTGTCAACGGCGCTGGGCTGGCCGCTACGCGCGCGCTAACCGCTGCGCTGGCTGAGCAGCCCGTGCCCGACTATGTGAACAGAAGCCTACGGGACGACGGGCCTCACCTTCGGCGCAGACTGCTTCATCCCGAAGCCCGTCGACCGCCGTCTCATCGTCGAGGTCTCTGCGGCTGTGGCTGCGCGCCGCTGTCGAGGTGGGGTAGCGCGCCACACGATCTCACCGACTGGGACGCTTACATGCGCACCTCACCTCGCTCCTCGACTAAGGCGCCAGCATATATGAGGATACAGGTCCACGCCGACTTCCTCTTGATGGGAGGTCGGGCGAATCTAGCACGCAGAGGCGAAGGGTGCAGCTTGGAGGCTTCCTTCTGGACGACCTGCATGCGAGGCATCACGCGCGTGTCGATGGGTGATGGGTTCGCTTCGTTGATGAAGAGAGAGTGCGCGTACCTCTGCGCCGTCTCGACGGTAGCGGGCTTGAGGGGTGCCCGGTAGCGGGTGTACCCGCTTGAGGCCGAGGCTCCGGTGTGGGTGGCGCGCGGGTCGACGTGAGCGAGGGAGCTCGCACGTCAGCCGCACCGTCTCCGGAGGCTGCATGCACCATTAGCTTCGACGATATCACTGCCTTGAGGAACTGGACACGATCGATGACCGCTTCGGGATGGAGAGTCTGTCGAAGGTCTCCAGGGTGCATGAGAGTTCCGGGTATCTCATCCTTGTAGAGTACTGATGAGGGACGACGGCACCGATGCGTACTTCTTCGACCTTCACCCGCTATTCCATGTCTTATCGAGCACGCGACCCGTAGCGACGTTCTTGAGCTTTGAGCGAACGACAGCGGCTTACCGGGCTTTACGGTGGAGAGGTCGACGATGGTAGGTACTGCCCGTCGATGTCAGGCACATACCATTACGGAAGTCTGCTGTAGTAGCCATATAAAATGATTGATTAGAGTGTTTTGGCGAGTACAAAATAAAGGAGGAAAATATGGGGAGATGCCTGGGGCTAAAGGCGATACTTCTGGTGCAGGGCATCGAGGCGGTACGAGCAGCTTGACCTCCCGTGCTTGCTGAATCCGCTGCGCACGCGCTCCAGCGCCTTGCGCTGCCCGAGCTTGGTCTTGGGTAGAACTTATCACAGCGTGATCGAGCTCCTCCTCGAGGCACTGCGCGTGTAGATGCCTGAGGGATGGCGCGGTGCAGCGATCTCCCTCGGCAGTGAGGGCCGCTACCCGTGTGGCGCTCGAAAGCGACCTGCACAAGAAAGCGTGACGAGTAGGCCAGCTTGAGCGCAGTGGCTCGGCACCGAGGTGGCCGTGCGGGATGTAGGGAGCTTCGCCCGTGCCGAGTGTCAGGGCGCTGATACTGATAGATCCGATGTCGTGGAGCATCGCCGCCTCTGCGACGAACTCGCGGTCGAGCCCATCTGGGTGTGCGTCGGCGAGCTCAGAGGCCAGCCCGTGACGTCCTCCGGCGTTAGCACGCGCAGTACGCGCTCGATGTCGCTACCCTGGGGTAGTGGCGATGGATGATGGCGAGGTGTCTATCATTTGCTTGCAGAGGGCTCGCTGCGGTGGAGCCTCCGGTGTCCGGTGGTCTTGCTGTCGTCGCCTCCGAGGAGGGCGCCAGCATGGCGAATATCCTCTACCGACTGTCTGCGGGGTGAGAGGTGGGAGGACGGCAGCGTGTCGTCGGGGCGATGGAGCTGCTGGCATTGTGGCTGCTCCGTGAGGGAAGATGCCCTCGAAGAGGCCAGGCGGGCCGCAGCCCGTGGGTGAGACCCCGCGAAGGAGCCCCAGCACGGGGCCGACGGTGCGGTCCAATGACGGAGAGAACGTGCACTTGGTGAGCGAGGCTGAACCAGTTCCCACGAGGCGGATACCGATATATATAAGGGCGAAGGCGATGAGGACGATGAAAGCTAGCTGATGCTCTGCCCGTCACCTCCGCCCGGTACGCTCTCGACCAGAGGTAAGCGCCATGCTTCGCGGAAGGCGATGATGAGTGCAGCTATCTGGATGACGCGGCGGCACCGCCGAAGAGTCCCCCGAGGGCGAAGAGCAGGACGACGGCCCCAGGAAGAGATCAAGTTGATTCATATCTTGCTTCTGTCCTTTCTAAAGGTGCCCATCCCGCCCTTCCTCCGCAGCTTTTCTCCTCCTTCTGGGTAGGCTTTGGGTAGCGCCACCTTGAGCCTATATATGGGGTGGTATGAACCTATATTGGTCAGCGGGCGAACCTATAGAGTTGACGCCAAACCATATAGGTCCGATGACGACCTATAGGTTCGCCCGCTGACTTCAATAGGTCGCTATCCCGACCTCGGGGCTGACGCATCATGCAGTTAGATTCACAGGCTCAGGGCGAATAACTACATCGGGATGACTGTGCTCGGGTATTCTATGGGAGGAGAAAATCAGCCAGTACTGGTCGCCGATGACCCGGTGCTGGTCATCAGTAACGTGCTGGTCGCGCGCGTCAGTGCTGCTCGATCGGTGACAGTACTGGTTCGTTTCGCTCCCCTTGCAGGAGGTTTTTGTAAGTCCTCTTGAGGGGGCTATATTACTATGCAATCGAGTTGTTGCTCCTCTGTGTGAGGCAGGTGCTCTTCGGCTGGCACTTGAGGGTAGATGGCCTGAGCTGGTGGCGAGGCTCTCCCTCCACTTTTAATGGGATTAGTTGTATATCTTTGTGGGCGACAGGACGGCTGCCCTCCAGCCGGAGGAATGTCCTTCAGCTCGTGGTGTCGTGTACCTACCTATGAGAAATCTGGATGCTGACGACTGCGCTCTCTACTCGCATGGTGACTTATACTTTATGTGTATATGAAGTGGTGATCTTCTATCTTTTGAGATGTATGATGCGATCTGGAAATAGCCCTCCAGGGCAAGAGGTCTCACGAGATAACCTCGGGATGATACTCGGGGATGAATAGTGAGCTTATGATTATGCCTGACCAACCATCTTGGCTTGGAGGAACATGCGCCTTCGTATCAGTGCTTATTTTATGGTGGCTCATCAGTCCTTCAGTTTGATATTGCTCGCTACTTAGGCACAGCTCCCGTTATTATTTCTCTCGCCGGGAGGGCCAATCAGCAGGAGATATCTTTCCCTTCTAGATGCAGGGAGCCCAAGTCATTGACTGGACCTTTCTTCCCAGTAAGGCACAGTTCCAGTAATGTGAAGTCTCATTACACATTGGGGATAGCTCCGACCTTCGGCTGGAGTTTCCTTGAGTGGCTTCCGTCTGGGAATCGGTTTCCTCTTCTATCACTCTAAGCATGTATGGAACTCTGTGCCGGGACGGTCTATTGGGGAGAAGGCATCGTCTTAGTGATACTCCTTCCCACCCTTTGGATACCAATACCGGCATAGCATTATGGGTGACTCATTGCCTCGGTGTTAGACGGCTGAAATTTGAATACTGCCCCACCTCTTCCTGTGGGGTTACTGCAGAGGTGAGACTTTCACCTGTGCCCGATGCTTGGCTGGGAGGATGAAGCAATGTGATGAGAATGTATTCAATGATGATAATAACAGTGGATATTTTGCTTAAATATGGGTGCAGGCTGCTGCAGAGTAACTGAACGACACACGGATAAGGCAGGTGTTGAGCCTTCCGAGGGCATCAGTGCAGTTGCCCCTGCGTTGGGGCGCCGCTGGCAAAAGAAAAAGGTGGTGGTTGCACGCATTCGCCGCGCCGTGAAGATATGAATGACCTGACGCATAATATGGATGCCAGCGTCTACCGGCCCCAACCGCCAGGATATCAGCGGCAGGCGATATAGGCGAGAATATGAATACTTGTCCGGCGGGTAGATGAAACGCGTGTCTGGCTTGTCGCTTAGGGGTAGATTCTTGCAGAAGCATGCCGCGTGACTATGATCCAACCATATCTACCCCTCTTGCTGATATACGCTCGGTGAAGGTGCTGGCCTCGCTCGTCGCCATTATTGGAGATCCGTGTGGGGTGAGGAGTGCCAATCGGGGTGGTCGTCCGTTCCATCTATTGGCCAGCCGCCTGGACTTTTATAGGTTCAGCGTCAGAGTACTATACGAGCGGTGACGCATCCGCATGGTGCCGCACCGTTTCTCGGTGCGCCTCGCGCTGCATTCTTCTCATTTCGGTTGTGACGCCAAATTCATACATTACTCCACCCCTCTTGGGGTGTAGTGACAAAGAACTGACGAGTAATTCGGAATGAAGTGTAGATGTGTGAAAAATGATATTGCGTCTCTGCGCAATTTGGTATGACTCCTGGGCTGTCCATCTCTCTTTGGAAAGTAGCTCACTCCCAGTAGTCTATCAGAACATTCAGCCAAATGATCAGACAGGCCATGGCCTCCTACTACTCCTCGCTCTTCGTGGGTGCGGCTGAGGGAGTTACATGCAGCGCTTCGCCGTGAGCGCGCAACCTCCCGCTCTGCACGACCATCGGTGTGGAGCCGTCAGTTGGCGCTCGGTGATCGCGCTCGCTCCAGCTCTCCTTCTCAGCTTGGGCCTCTTCGAGCTCATGCCCGTCAGACCTCAATACCTCTACGGTCATGTGGGTAATGTGGCCTGGCGAGGCGCCTGAAGTGGGGCTCGGTAGGCCGCCGAGTATTGGCCTTCGGCCCTGCCCTGCGCTCGTTGGACGAAGGCGTCTACAGCCCGTGTCTTCGTCTCAGCGTACTCTCACGGGATGGTCTCACCCGCTGGCGAGGCGAGTCTCTGGGACCAGTACTCTGAGGGCTTCCTCGTCGGTGCTGAGGCTCCTATCAGCTACAGCTGGGCTCGCGCGCCCACTCGTGACCTCGCCCGAGGTCGGTCTGGCGGCGTATGGACCCGCTACGATGAGCGCTTCTGGCGCTGAAAGCAGGTGCGTACGGCGGGCAGTAAGAGCCGTCATGAGTCCTGCCCTCACGTATCGAGCTGAGCCTGGCCCACAGCCTGTCTTCTAACGCAATCTCAGATGGATGAATTGCACGACAAGCCCTTTGCTTTGCGTCCGTGCTCTTGGCGGGGCTCGTCCTCGGCTCGTGTGCTCAGCCGCATGACAGAAGAAAGTGCTTCCTCGGCACGCATGGCTGCCTGCTACCGACAAGGAAGAAGGCAGGCCGCATGCAGGTATGCTCTCGAGGATCGTCACCTATCGCTAGAAGGCCGACACGATACGCCACGTGCCGCAGGGCGATGATTAGCCAGGAAGACGGCGTCGGGGCGCAGGTCATCAGCGGTGACCGTCACGCTTCGACGCCCCGCGTGAAGATCTCCACCCTGCGGCAAGGGCCGTATCAGCCTCACCTTCCTCGTCACGCGTGCGTGTGACGCTGATGGACAGGCGCTATCAGAGTCGTCCCTCTCCCGCCTCCTCACCGAGGATTTCTGACGGCAATGACACTGCCTGTCGTGCTGAGGGCCCAGTCAATTTAAGGCGGCTCAGGACAAGAGACTGAGCATCTGCAAGGCCTTCCGAGAGCATCATCGATCCCTCGAAGTACGATGGCGTCTTCTTCAGTGCTAGAGGCCCATCGCTCATTCCTTGGGGCGTCTGCGGCAGGACTACTATTTCGAGCTTACCGCCGTGAGTTCTCTGCGGCTGGCTTGCAAGGCGCGCTGGCGCCAAAAGTATCGTAAGGCGCTACGTCACGGGCACTGCACGCTCGTGCGGAGCTTATGACGGCGCAGAAGTACACGCGAAGGCCCACTCGATGCTCTGCGGCCTCTGCGCGACGAGCTCTCAGGTCGCGACGGCGTCGGTAGCGTAAGGCTGATATGCTCTATGGCCCGAGGCGCCGATGCCGCTATCTTCGCGCATGGCGAGCGCCAGCTCCGGCGCTGAGAACGTCATCTGGGAAGTTTCCGCATGCTCTTCGAGCGGTATGGCTGGATGGACTCACATCGAGCTCAGTGCTCACCGAGAAGGACTCCCGCTGAGGTAGCCCGAGCATGCGTACAACTGCGTGCATCGCTCACAACGGCAGCCGCCACTGCACAGCCGATACGACTACCGTCGCTACATCGTCGACTTCTCTCATCGAGGCGACGCAGTATGAGGCTGGCCTCACCCTGACAAGCGAACTCGTCTACTCTCTATGGCCCGTGGCGTACGAGGGTGGCACAGATGAAGAAGCGTGTGAAAGAGTCATCGTCGACTCGCGTGTCTCGGCTGCTCGACCCAGGCAGCACGTGGATGCAGCGCGGTGTCGATACCTGACCTTTCGCGTCATCTCGGGGATCAATGACGCTCGATCGATGCCTCATCGACCGCCTCCATGACGGCCAGCCGAGAGCGGCTGCCGAGTACAAGCTCGGTCCTGGAGCGTATGGCCGCCCGTGACTACCGTGAGTGCCTCAGGTACCTCCGTAAATTACGACTATATTGGCGCACTGGCGCTGGCCGAGTATGGAGGTGAGGCCGTGCTGATGGGTGCTCAATCGGCTCGGTGTGGGAAGGGTCAGTACCTCAGGGGTCTGTCTCACCTTCTCCGCCTGAGGGGTGAGCTGCCCTCAGCGCTGTGAAGCTCAGAGCTTCTCGTATGAGGCGGAGACCGAGGCGGCACTGGCTCCGCTGATGACGGTGCTTGGTCGGGGCTCAGGGTGGGCGAGCTGGTTGGTCGCGCCTGCTTATTGTATCGGGCAGGCCCCCTGCCGACCGGTAGCAGGGGTCTTCATCGTATCGAGTAAAGGGATCTAAAGATCACGGAGATGGAAGGCGCCTCGGCGAGAGGCGCTTCCGTCGTGACAGCTCCCATCGTCGTCGTCCTGCGATGATGTGCGGGCATGAATAATGTCGGGTCCGGTCTTCCGCACCGCGCTGGTACCTTCCGTCTGGAGGGCTCGTCCTCCTGCGGGATCGTGACTCGCTCTCCCATCCCGATATTCACAGCTGCCCTCGGTGCTGAGGATTCGGTCGCTTGGACTTATGCTGCCGACGGCGTCGAGGCGGTGCGTGAGCGTGCGTGCGGGCTGCGAAGTCCTGGCGCTGGAGCAGGCTCACGACAGCGTGTCGGCTGGACCTTCGTCCCACGCTGTGCGCATGCCCTGGTCTTGGGCAACGAGGTCGCGCCGGGTGTGCGTGATGAGGTGATGGCCGGGTCACGACCAGCGGGAATCCCCAGCGCGGCACAAGCACTCCCTGGATGTCAGCGTCGCGCAGCAGGTATCGCCCTCTGGCGGCTCGCTGCGCCTTTGCTCCGCGCTCAGCGATGAGCCACGGCGCTACGCCCTTGTCGAGGGCAGACGGGGACGGGCCTCACGCTCTTTGCCCCCGACGGACTGTGAACACTGTCACTCTCGACGCATGGCGCCGTGCGGAAACCTACATATATCTCTCGGTGTGCGTCGAGGGCGTCTCCGTGCCGGAGCGAGGTGCGACGGAGGCCCTCAGACTCTTCGGTGGGCTTCGGCACGAGGCTCAATGCGCTCCTCGCGGCGCTGAGCGAGGCAGGGCGAGGCCCGGCCATCCATTACTGTTCCATGAAATATCCGTCGGCGGAGGTCTGCAAGCCCTCCACTATGAGAGGTGTGGCAGGGCCACTGGACCCTGCCGAAGCCCTCGGCGCGCGCCACTACCGCTCCGTGGGGCGAGGCGGTGGCGCTGGTCCTTCTTCACCATCGAAGCTCACGGCGACCTCACCGAATACCTTCCCCCGAGGGCTGTCGGTCATCTATTCGATACCTTCTCCCCGAGAGTCAGCCGGAGCTATGGACGGAGGCTCTTCGCTCGCCTCGCCGCTGTCGCCCTCCCCGAAGCCGTGCTCGACCTACTGCGCCAAGGGCGGGTGCGCCGTCGTCTCCAGCGTGCGGGCTTCCTCGTCGAGCACTCCCCTGGGCCTCCCAGGAAGCGCGGGTGCTCACGTGCCCGTGTGCCGGTGCCTCTCATATCTTCTCTCTTACTATCCCTCCACTTGTCTCGTGATGTTTCCTGCATCTCCCCTGCCAAGACCTTTGCGACAAGGCTAAAAGTACCTCGTGACCTCACGATGACCTCACCCCGCTCGCGAGGCGCGCGATCATGGCCTCTGTCCTTCGCCTCAGCCGTGAGAACTTGCTCGATGCCAGCTCAGCCCCAAGCTCCGTGATAGGGTCTATGCCCGTGCGCACCTTCTTCGATCCGGGTCCAGAGATGCCCACCCGCGCTGAGCTATACGGGATGGTCTTCCGTAAGCTCTCGGCCTCTACGTTCTCTGCGGAGGACTGAGCTTATGCGGCCGAGCATCTGCATATACCTCCTTCGTCTACAGGCTGCTCCGCCCGAAACGGCTATTCCTTACGACCGTATGGAGGGTGCGGTACAGCTACTGAGTCTCTTCGATGGGCGGCTCTTCGACTACTGGCGTGACCGCCTGACGCCCTACCTCATCGAGGCGGTGAAGCGTGCTGGCGGTACGCTCCTCTTCCTGGCGAGTGACAGATGCGTGACTCTTCCACTGGGCGGAGGTCGAGCGTGCCGTGCGTGTCATCACGCCGTCCTTCCTCGTGCGCCCGCCTACGGACGCCTCAAACCGTCGTCGTCTACGAAGATGCGCGTGGGGGCGATGGCGGGCAGTCATTCATCAGCGCCTCGAGGATGAGGGAAGCCCTACGCTCGCTCCTCGCGAGGGCTTTTGTCTTGGCGCCGAGGTCGACCGATCATGACTGGACATTTCGTCTTGAGCTAAGCCCTTCGCCTCGCATATCCATAGAGAAATAAAGCCCAGCGGTAGACTGCATGAGGTCTATCTGCTGGGTGCTTTATTATGCCTAGCTCAGGTGCGATGATGTGAAGCTATGTGGGATGGTGATGCTATATAGCTTTGTGAAGTGATCTGTATTTGAGTTGTTGCTCCACGTAGGGATGAAAGTTGTGGACGAGTAGCCGATAAGTTTGGGCTACGTGCGTGGACGATAATCTACGTACGTGGATATTTGGATTTACATGCCCTGGTCTTTAAGACTACGTACGCATAGATGCGGAAAGACACCACTACGTGATAGCGCACCTTCACGAGACAGCGCTTTTCCTCCGCAGAATAAGAGGAATACTCGCGATAAGGCGAGAGGCAGGCGTATCACTCGGAGAGGCATGATCGAGGAGCTGGGCGTGCGATGCCTAGCACCCTAAATAGAGGCAGGACTGGCGGCAGCAGTCAAGTGGCTCCGAAGGACCGAACAAGGCGCCGAAGTGGTTGATGTGATCAGCCGACTTCGCTTCGTGCGAAAAGTGGCTGCCGAGAGGAGTGTTCTCTGTCGTTTGTCTTGACTTGGAGGTGCGATATGGGGATGAGGGTGGCGCTTGTCCTGTCAATCTCACACCTGCAAGTAGCGGGGAAGGAGGTGCGAGTCGCGCATCATTAGTATTTTATTAAGCTATCTTCTAATGCTACTATCTGAAGCACTTCCGAGGGTAAATAAAAAGCTAAGCGAGAAGCGCTTGCTATTCATCTTTTTATTGATAACTTTGCTACGAGCGAGGCGATGATCGCAGCGTGCGGGTCGCCAGCTGCTCGCACGTAGACATCTCCTATAAATATTCATCCACAAATATCTGCTCTTATGAAAGCACGAATTTCTCGGCTGGGCCATCGATCTCGACGAGGCGTAATCAGAAGATGCTGCTGGTGCGGTCGCCTAACTACCAGGGGCACTGGCCTCTCTATCCTCGAAGTTTTCTCACCGTGCTGAGAAATTTCTCTGCAACGATGGAGGCACGTAACCTCATGAAAGGAACTGCTCGATGTGCCGAGGGAGGTACGAAGTGCTCTTCCTCAGTGGTGGTGCCAGCCTGCGGTTGCACAGGTTCCTATGAACCTCCTCAGAAGAAGGCTGCCTACGTCGATTCAGGTACGTGGGCAAATAAGGCTGCTAAGGAAGCTAAGGCCTTCTGGTGAAGTCATCACCTTCTCTTCTAGGATGACAGCTCATCTGTTCCCTCGAGCCATGGGGAAAAGAACGAAAGTGCCGATGACATGGACCTACCTCCACATCGACCAACAACACGGTCTATGGTACCGGGCTCGCTGCAGATCCCGATGTAAAGGGTCCGTCTCGTGAGGATATGTCTTCGGCATCTTCACCCGCCTGTCGATGTATCTAGTACGACCTCATCTATGGCGGTGCTCAGAAGAACATCGCTCCTAGCGGTAGCTACCTTCGTCATCGTACGCCGCGACGCTGTCGGTCTATCGAAGACAACCGCATCATCCCCACGATGCTGAGTATGATGTCACTTCAAGGACTCTATGTGCAACACCTCCTGTCTTCCCGTCTACGTAGCTCTGCAGACGATGAAGTGGTACAAAGGAACTCCCGGTGGTGTCCAGGGTGCTCGAGCAGATGAACCTCGAAAAAGGCTGGCATGCTCTACGAGTGAAATCGACCGCAACCGCCTCTTCCGCGGTACTGTCAATGCCGAAGACCGCTCGATCGCGAGACGTATGCTTCGTCCTCAACGACGAGTACAGGAGCTCGAACAGAATTCTACGACTTCGCTGTCTCTCGCGGTGCATACAGCTTCGAGGGTCACCGCTCTGTAGAGTGGCTTCCGTGCTTCTCTCTACAACGCTCTGCCTAGAGCAGCGTCCAGTTCCTCATCGGGCCTGATGAAGGAATTCGAACGTAAGCACTAGCTTCCTCTCGCTTTAAGAAGATAAACGTAACGGCACAGACCACTGACCCTCATCGCTGTGGGCGAAGAGTGGTCTGTGCCGTCAGCTCTACCCCATCTACACGCTTCAAATACACATCTATACATCATGTCAAGGTTCTTGTGCCACCGAAAACCGCTTCGCTGCTCCGCAGTAGCTGGTATCAAGCAAATCCTCACGAAGCTGGCTTCGAAGTGAGTCCTCCTCGAAGAAGTACGACTAGGCCGAGCTCCTCGCAGCTGTCGCCGACGTCGAAGCAATCATCATCCGTAGCGACATCATAGATGCCGAGGGTCTTCGACGCGCTGCTAAAGCGGCTCAAGATCGTCGTCCGCGCTGGTGCCGGCTACGACAACGTGAGACCTCGAGTCCTGCTACCGCTCACGGCGTATGCGTGATGAACACTCCTGGGCAGAACGCTAACGCTGTAGCTGAGACTCATCTTCGCTATGCTCCTCTTCGGCGTACGCAACCGCTTCAACGGCACCTCTGGTACGGAACTCAGGACAGAGCTCGGGTCTCCTCGCTTGCGGTAACACGGAGCCGCAACGTAGCTCGCATCGCTAAGGGCATCGGCATGGATGTCTGTGCTTACGACCCTTCACGCCTGCCGAAGTCATCGAGAAGGAAAGATTGTACACGCTGTCGCCAGCCAGAAGGAACTCTTCTCTACCTGCGACATCGTCTCCTCCACATCCCGCTACGCCTGAGACTAAAGGGCTCTATCGGCCGCGAACTCAGTGAGCCTCCTGCCTAAGAAGGCTATCCTCGTGAATACGCTCGTAAGGAGATCATCAACAGACGAGGCTCATCGCCCTCCTCAAGGAGCGCAAGACCTCCGCTACTTCGCTGATATCCGTCCAGGCGCTCACGAGAGGAATTCGAAGCTGCTAGCTGGCGAGCATACTTCTCGACCCCCAAGAAGATGGGTGCTCAGACGTCTGAAGCCAACACCAACGCTGGTCTGGCGCTGCTCGATCGGATCGTCGGCTTCATCAAGGAAGGCAACGAACGCTTCCGTCTGAATAAAGTAGTCCGACTACCCGTCCTATCTTCCCACCTTAGATAAGACTTACCTCCATAGCTATCATCAAAACCTTTTCCGTGGTATCAGTCCTCCACAGGACCTTGTGAGCGATGTAGCTTCTCGTCCCATACGACGTACTCAACAGCGAAGAAGCCCGTGCTGAGGCTGAAGGCAATGAGATGTCTCTCTATCATCATCCGCCCCGAGATTGACTTCCCCGTGGGTACCGATGAGCACGAAGAAGGTCTACCAGAAGGCTGCTGAGAACTTCCGCCTCTTCCGTGAGAAGGCTGGCTCGTACAGGACGCTGAGGAGAACTACTACGTCTATGCCCAGACGATGAATGGCAAGACGCAGTACGGTCTCGTCGTCTGCGCCGCTGTAGAAGACTACATGAACGGTGTCATCAGAAGCACGAGCTTACCCCCGCCGCGACAGGAAGAAGACCGCATGAAGCATGTCCGCGTGAACAACAGCTAACATCGAGCCCGTCTTCTTCGCCTACCCCGCGAAGGATGAGATCAATAAGATCGTCGCTAAGTACACCAAAGGAGACGCCCGTCTACAGCTCATCGCTCCTCTCGATGGCTTCGGTCACGAGTTCTGGATCATCGATGATGCTGCCGACATCCAGCGCATCACGGAGCTCTTCGCAGAGATGCCCGCTCTCTACATCGCTGACGGACCACCGCTCTGCGGCTGCTGCCCTCGTAGGTGATGAAAGCGCAAGCAGAACCCCCAACCACACGGGGGACGAAGTACAACTACTTCGTGGCTGTGTGCTTCCCCGATGACCAGCTGACGATCATCGACTACAACCGCGTAGTCAAGGATCTCAATGGCCTGACAGAGGAAGAACTCCTCCAGAAGCTGGAAAGAACTTCATCGTCGAGGACAAGGGTACGGAGATCTACACGCCTAAGGGGCTGCAACTTCTCCCTCTACCTCCGAGGGATCACTGGTATTCACTCACGGCTAAGCCCGGTACGTACAGTGACAACGATCCCCATCGGCGTGCTCGACGTGACGATCTCTTCTAACCTCATCCTCGATGAGATCCTCGGCATCAGGACCTCCGCTCTGACAAGCGTATCGACTTCGTCAGCGGTATCCGTGGCCTGTGGCGAGCTGAAGAAGCGCGTCGATAGCGGTGAGATGAAGTTGCTCTGCACTCTACCCTGTCTCTATGAAGCGGTTGATCGATATCGCTGACTCGGGCAATATCATGCCTCCTAAAGACGACGTGGTTCGAGCCTAAGCTCCGCTCAGGTCTCATCATCCACGAGCTCGTCTGAGACTGCCCTCCCTTTCGCACCAGCCCCCGAAGCCTTCCCTCAGGGAGTCGCTTCGGGGGCTGTCTTCCCCTCCTTCTACCACACAAAACGCATCGTCACTCAGGCTACATTACCCCTTGGTGCGCCCTATACGGCGTGCCCTTTCACTGTCCCTCTCTCCTGCTTCTCGCTGGCTGTAGTGCCCGAGATAATGGCTTGCCTCTGCCTAATCCCCAGCCTAAAGAAGGTTCATCGACCCTGCATCTCTCGGTACGTGCCCCACGGAGCATTGCCCTGCGCGGACTCGACGAAGGATCCGATGCTCAGATCTCCACGCTTCACTTTGCCTTCTATTCGGAGGCGACTCAGCTCTCACCCAGCTTCGTGAGGTCAAGGTTACCTCGGCAGACCAGCTGAAGGACATCAATCTCTTTCCCTGCCCGAGGGGCCTATGAGCTCGTCGTCGTGGCGAATGCCACCCGCCCCGCTGCTGGAGCAGATCGCTATCGGCCGTCCGCTGAGGCGCCATGCGAGCTACATGACCCTCTTTGTAGATGGGCTCTCTGACTTCGGGCTCTAAGCTCACCGTCTCCCAGCTCAATGAGCAGGGGCGATCTCGAGTGCCTGCCTCCGCCTTCGGAGCTTCGACGCCTCAGCTGCAGGTGACTCTGGAGCCAGCTCTCGCACGCGTCTTCGTCTATGGTGAGCCCGAGCTCCCCTCAGGGTGTCACACGAAGTGCTCCTGCGGACTATCTGGTGACGGGTGTCACGCTGCTATGCACCACTCCGTCCGCTGGGACTTTGCGCTCGGGCGCCAAGGAGACGGCTGGCGATGGCTCGGCTGCTGCAGACCGCTATCCCTCGAGCTACCTCTGTGAAAAGTGGTCGACCGCAGCCCCGATGAACTCGGCAGTACCTCGCTCACTATACTCAGGATATGGTGCTCAGGGAAGACGTCGGTGGTGCTCCCACGTACTGCCTTCCTCGCAGATAAGCTGCCTTTCGATGCGGCACGTAGAGTCAGCCTTAGCCCATCCGCAGGGACGACCGTGCCTCCTACGGCCTACCTCGTCGGTGGTGTTCCCCACGGTCATCCTGCGCTTCCCCTATGTCCTGCGGGGCTCAGCCTGCAGGGCGATGAAGCTGGTTCAGCTTCGATGGCTTGTACTATGCAGAGCATGAGCTACGCCAAATCATCAAGACGGGAAGGCGGATAATGCACGCCTCCAGCAGGCTGTCCAGAGGCTGCGCTGACGGAGAGCTCGCTGTCTGCACCCTTTGAGTCTCATGGGTATCAGCTTCCACCATCGTGGCTACTGCTACTATACGATCCCCATCCGTCACTTCGATGATAGCGAAGCTCCCGAGAAGACAGCGCATGGGCGCTACAGGCTGGTGCGTGGCAATGAGTATCGCATCCACCTGACACGCATCCTGCGCCCAGGCTCTGCACTGCCCCTGATCTGTCGAAGGATCAGCGCCCCGCTGACTGAGGGCGCGACCTGCGCTCCGTCGTGCATGTGAGGCCAGTCGTCACCCGTTCGCATGAGGGCGCATCTGTGCTGCTCGTATTCATCCGGTAAAGTATAAGCCCCGCACTCAGCATCAGCTGTGGTGCGGGGCTATCTATGGTGGTGGGGATGAACCAGATGATGATAGTGTGACGTTATAGACGAAAGCGGCCTCAGCTCGGAAGGAGGAAGAGCTGAGGCCGTACAATCCGTAATGTGTTGTCAGGCGCTGGTCCGGTGAGGGTGACCGTTAGATTTGAGGCACGATAAGATTGCTTCAATTGGTATAACAAAGGTGTGAAGTTTCTTGCGCAAAAACAAGCAATTTCGCGCCGCCGAGCTTTAATCTCCCTTTACACGTGTCCCCACGGATATCCAGTAAAAAGGCGGGTTTAATAGTAAAAAGGATGGGAGTATCTCCATCCTTTTTACGCTACATCAGCGAGATAGGGCGATGTTTTGCCCGAAAAATACTAAAATATTTGCGAAAGGGTGTCCCAGCTTCATCGAATGGATGGAGTTGGGCTTTTCTATTAATGAAGGGATGGGAGCTCACTGGAGTACTCCCCTTCTCGCTCGTGCTTTTCTAAGGGTAAATAGCCCTTGTTTTTCAGGGCTCTATGCGATGGAGGTATATGCCTTTGTGCAGGGGGTAGAGGTAACCTATATTGGTCAGTGGGTGAACCTATATGGGTCGCGTGCATGAAAGCAATATAGCTTACTATTGGTGACCTATATAGGTTCGCTCATTGACCAATATAGGTCGCTACCACTTCTCGAGGGCGAGTGTGAGAAGCATATGTGTGTGTGGGGGTGTGCGTGGTGCTTTGCGCTGGTAGGCTGGGCGCAGAGCTGGTGGTGTTCTCGAGGGAGGATGGGGATGCGGAGCTATTTCTTCGAGCCCCTTGATGCAGGGAGGGTTCTGCTTTGACGAAGTCTGCCCAGTTCTTCGTGGCGCCTGCAGAGGCGGAGCGTAGGGAGAGGAGGTGAGAAGTGGTGGCAGAGGCGGCTGCAAGGCCGTCGGTGGCGTCGAGTTCGCGGGGCATCTGATCCTGCGGGATCTTTAGGTAGCCTATGTACCATGCCGCGACTTGCTCCTTGGAGGCAGCTCCGTTCCCTGTGATGGCCTGCTTGATACGCATGGGGACGTATTCGGTGATGGGGATGTCGCGCGTGAGGGCTGCCGCCATCGCCACGCCTTGGGCACGAGCCGAGCTTGAGCATACTCTGGACGTTCTTCCCGAAGAGGGGCTTCGATAGCCAGCTCGTCAGGGTGGAAACTCATCGATGAGGCCCTGCACCCGCTCGAAGATGCGCTTGAGGCGAGGTAATGGTCCTCGTACTTGCTGAGGCTGATGACCCCGAGAGCCAAGAGACGTGCCTCCTGCCCACGGACCTCGATGAGGCCGTAGCCCATGACGATGGTCCAGGGGTCGATGCCCATGATGATGCGCTCTGACATGGCTGCTCTCTTATATAAGGTATAGTTCGGTAGGCAGGTGATTGGTCGACCACATGCATGATCGTGCTGAAGCCTAAGACCGCTTCGCCGAACTGCTTGGTGAGGAGATCGAGCCAGGCGGAGCCCCGTATTCGAGAGGATGTCCTGCGGGTGTACCTCTCCCTCGGCATAAGTGCAGGGGCATGGGAGAGTGCCTCGGGGTGCTCTTCGTAGGGGTACGATGCGGTGCAGGCGGGGGTGCTGCACGGGGCTATCAGCATGGAGTGCAGGGAGGTAAACCTCACGCATGAATGCGAGGAAAGCCTGCTGAGTCTGAGGGGCAAGGACGAGGTCGTATGTATAGGGATCATCAGAATGGTCGTGGGGAAAGAAGGGTGGTGAGTGCGAGATTTTTCGCTCTCTTATTGGGGCAAAGATGCTGAAATAAAATATTTACTCCTTTGCACCGACAATGAAGATCAAAGCGGATCTCGTCACACTTATATATATGGGGTATTAGCTCATCTGGCTGAGGCGCGACACTGGCAGTGTCGAGGTGAGCAGTTCGAGTCCGCTATACTCACGCAGCTCTGAGGGTGCTACAGCCCCTTGTCTGTATAATACTGCGAAGGCGCACAAGAGGGTTGCCATGAGTAATGGCCCTCAACGACGCTTGTCTGCAGGGTGGATGACGGAAGAAATCCCCTGCGATCACGAGTAGCTCAGACGTCTTGGCTTATTGCCGAAACGGATTGTTGCCGTATATTTTGCAGTGTTATTCGTACAATTTCGAAATCAATAACTAATTAACGTAGAAGAAAGATGAAAGAGTTTTTCGCATTCGCATTTGTAGCTGTAGCAGCTGCTTTTGCTTCTAGTGCAGGTAACAACGAGCAGAACGCTCAGGGACTCTGCGGCTATGGACAGCGCTACGATGGTTGAAAGCGTAGTTTCTACGAGTTGACAGCGCTGCTGCTGACTATCGACTGCTGCTTCTGCAGCTAAGGCTGCTGTTGACTCTATCGCTAAGTAAGCAATGGGTCCGAGCCTACTGATTAGCCACGGGCACGATATCTCCCCTCGGAGATGTCGTGCCCGTGCTCTCTATATAGAGGGTCGAGATGCCCTGCCTCTGGGTGGTCTTCGCCCTTTGGGCTATGGGCAAGATGCCGTATCTTTGTATAGCTAATAGGATAGATATGATCACAGTGAGGCGCTACCACGATATCAGTATGGGCCACCGTGTCGTCGGGCACGAGCAAGTGCCGTCATCTGCTGGGCACAACTATCGCATCCACTTCGTCTGCACGGCTCCCGAGCTCGATGGGGTAGGGGCGGTCATTGACTTCTCCGAGATCAGGAGCGTCTATGCCAGTGGCTTGAGAGGTGGGACCACAAGATGGTGCTCTGGGTGAAGACCCACTGCTCCCCGAGCTGCGCCGTCTGGTAGCCTGAGGATCTGTGCGTCGTCCCCTTCAATCCTACGGCTGAGCAGATCGCCATGCACCTGGTCTCCGTCGTCGGGCCTCAGCAGCTCGAGGGACAGGGATTACACTCGTGGCATGCCGCGTCGAGGGAGACCCGTGAGTGCTCCGCTTCCTATCAGCTTTAGTGCCCCCAGAAGCCGGGACATTGACTATCTTTGTAGATAGGATCGACTACTACTACACTATAACTAAGCAATGATGAACATCCGTACGTTAGCTTTACTTGCTATGGCGACCACCACCCTCACGGTGACTGAGCTTCCCGCGCAGGAGCAGCACCGTAGCCCCACCCTCGAAGAATATACGCTCGGCTCGCCCAGGCGCTCCGTCGTACCTCACTCCGCTCCCTTCGCTGGCTCGGTAGCGACTATGTGTACATCGATAGCACGCGCCTCGTGATCGGCACGCCGACGGCCGCTCACCCAGAAGACCCTGCTGAGTCAGGATGAGTTCCTCGCGATCATCGGCGAGGCGACAAAGGCGCGAGGGGCAAGTACTTCCGCCCTTCTCCGTCGTAGATGAGGGGCTCCTCATCCCCTTCGGCAAGCATTACCCTCATCGATCCACAGACCAGAAAGCGGCTCGCAGCCTTCGGCGCGCTGGCCGTGCTGAGCAGGCCTTTGCTCTGAGCTCCTCGTGCTAAGCACGCTGTGGCTGTACGAGACAACCTCTTCCTCCTCCTCCCCGATGGCTCGTCGAGCAGCTGACGACCGATGGCACGCCACACTCGTCTACGGGACAGGCGTGCATCAGAATGAGTTCGGGATCAATGGCGGGCTCTTCTGGAGCCCCGACGAGCCGCCTGGCCTTCTATCGCATGGACCAGAGCATGGTGACTCCTTATCCCCTCGTTCATATCAATACCCCGCAAGGCTACCGAGGAAGCTCTATTACCCCATGGCTGGTAGCCCAGCCACCACGTGACCCTCGGGATCTGTGACGTGGCTTCGGGGCGGACCACCTACATCAAGACGGGTGAGCCTAAGGAGAAGTACCTGACGAATATCTCTTGGGCTCCCCGACAGCAAGACGGTCTATATCGCAGAGGTCAACCGTGAGCAGAATCACATGGACCTCAAGGCCTACGACCCTGCTACGGGCGACTACATCAAGACCCTCTTCTCCGGGCACAGCGATAAGTACATCGAGCCCCGAGTGGCCTGCGCTTCATCCCTGGGCGTGATAAGGAGTTCGTCTGGCAGGCGCGCCGTGACGGCTACACGCACCTCTATCGCTACAATGTCGATGGGAAGCTCCTCGGGCAGATCATCCCGTGGCGAGTGGGAGATCACTGACTTCCTCGGCTTCGCTGACGGCGGTAAGACCATCGTCTACAGCTCCACCCAGCTGAGCCCCATTGACCGTGTCATCGCTTCGGTCAGCATCGACGGGTCGCAAGACGCATCCTCACCCCACAGGCTGGCTGGCGTCGGTCAGCTCTCTCCGGACGAGAAGTACCTCCTCGACACGTATGAGTCGCTGAAGAACCCCACGGAGAACCGCCTCCTCTCGGTGGCTGCGGGCAAACCCTATCGCTACCCTCTACCAGTCGAAGGATCCCGAAGCTGGCTTTCATCAATCCTGAGATCACCTTCGGTACGATCAAGGCTGCCGACGGCGTGACGGACCTCACTACCGCCTCCTCAAGCCTACGAACTTCGACCCTGCGAAGAAGTATCCCACGATCGTCTACGTCTACAATGGCCCTCACGCTCAGCTCGTGCAGAACCGCTTCCATGCAGGCTGCCTCGGCTGGGACCTCTATATGGCTACGAAGGGCTTCGTCATCTTCACCGTTGATGGTCGAGGGCTCAGCCCACCGCAGGGCAGCCTTCGAGCAGGTCATCCACCGCCACCTCGGGAAGAATGAGATGGCCGACCAGATGAAGGGCGTGAGACTTCCTCAAAGAGCCTGCCCTACGTCGATGCCGACCGCATCGGGGTGGCTGGCTGGAGCTATGGTGGCTTCATGACGACGAACCTCATGCTGACCTACCCCGATGTCTTCAAGGTAGGCTCTGCTGGTGGTGCCGTCACCGACTGGGCTCGCTACGAGATCATGTACGGGGAGCGCTATGGATAGCCCACAGGACAACCCCGAGGGCTACAAGAGACAAACCTCTCCCTGCGTGCGGGCAACCTCAAGGGCCGTCTACTCCTCATCCATGGTACCATTGACCCCACGGTCGTCTGGCAGCACACGCAGCTCTTCGTCGATGCCTGTGTCAAGGCTGGGACGTATCCAGACTACATGATTTACCCCGAACATAAGCACAACGTCCTCGGGGTCGATCGTGTCCACCTCAATTATACGATGGCGCGCTACTTCATGGATCACCTGTAGTCGTCCACTCGCCATCATCCTACTTATTATCTTATCAGTTGTATGAACATTCTTCTATTGGGCTCGGGGGGGCGTGAGCATGCCCTGGCATGGCGCATCGCTCGCAGTCCCCGTCTCTCGCAGCTCTTCATCGCGCCGGGCAATCCGGGTATGTCACTCTACGGTACGTGTATGCCGCGTATCGGGGTGACGGACTTCGCTGCCATCGCGGCCCTCATCCGTCAGGAGCATATTGAGCTCCTCGTCGTGGGGCCGGGTCCCATAGTCGAGGGATCGTCGATTATCTGCATGGCGAAGCAGGTCTGACGGACCTCCTCATTGTGGGGCCCGATGCCAAGGGGCTCAGCTCGAGGAAGTAAAGACTTTAGCAAGGCGTTCATGCAGCGCTTACGGTATCCCCACTGCAGCCTACCGGACCTTTGATAAGTCTACTCTCAGTGAGGCCATCGACTACCTCAAGACCCTCCAGCCTCCCTACGTGCTGAAGGCTGACGGTCTGGCGGCTGGTAAAGGCGTCATCATCAGCGAAGCCTCGAGGAAGCCGAGCGCGAGCTGCGTGGGCTCCTCTCAGGGGCGCTTTGGATCTGCCAGCACGCGTGTCGTCATCGAGTACCTCCATGGTATCGAGTGCTCGGTCTTCATCGCTACGGACGGTAGTGACTGGCGCGTGCTCCCTGTTGCTGAGGACTACAAGCGTATTGGCGAGGGAGATGCGGGTCTGAATACCGGTGGTATGGGCTCTGTCTCTCCCGTGGTCTTCGCTGACGAAAGCCTTCATGCAGCGTGTCGAGGAGCGTGTCATCCGCCCCCACTATCGAAAGGCCTGCGTGCCGAAGGGATCGACTATCGTGGCTTCATCTTCGCTGGGCGGATGAACGTAGGGTGGCGAGCCCTACGTCATCGAGTACAACTGCCGTATGGGCGATCCCGAGACCGAGTCGGTGATGCTGCGTATTGACTCCGACTGCGTCGATCTCCTGGAGGCGTATGGCTCGTGGCCATCTGGCGACTACCATCTCAGAGTCCTCTCAGTATGCTGCTACCGTCGTCCTCGTCTCGAGGGCTATCCCGGAAAGCTATGCTAGGGGATCCCCATCAGTTATCCCCAGCACCGACCTTCGACTCGCTGCTCTTCCATGCCGGTACCTCGTGCGATGATTCGGGTCATCTCGTTACCTCGGGTGGGCGTGTCCTCACCGCCAGCTGTCTTGGCTCAACCCTTGCCCGAAGCGTTGGAGCGCTGCTACAAAGCTCGCTGATCGCGTGCAGTACACCGGTAAGACGCTTCGTCGTGATATCGGTCAAGACCTCCTGAAGCTTTCGTAGCTCCACAGATAAAGATGCCTATGAGAGGATGACTACTAACGGGTAGCCCCTTCTCGTAGGCATTCTTCCTCTCCTCGTGAGGGTATCTCTGCCCCTCTCACCAGCTATCCTCTCGATATGTCTCCTTCACCTCTTCACGACAGCGTACCAATTGGCTGGAGTTCACTCTATGGCTCCTCACCTTCCTCTTGTGTGCCTCCTCCCACCTGCTGCAGGGTGAGGTAAGCGAAGGGCAGGTGTCCTCGTGCCGCTGCTTCCCGTGGCGACAGCATGGACCTATCGTCTGGCTGGGCTCTTGGTACTGGCTGGCTTCTCTGCCTTCGCTATCTATATCAGGGAATACTTCCTGCTCATCGAGCGTGTGGGCAGTCCACTGCTGGTACTCTTCATGGTGGCGCTCTTCACGACGACGCCCTCTATGGGTATCGCTTTCGGCGGGGCGCTTATCTTCCAGCTCCTCATCCTGCTTCTGAGCTTCGGCACGTATCAGGATACGCATCAGCCACGCGTCAGCCTCTTTCATCAGCCTTCTTGTGGGTGTCCTCTCGCTGGTCTCTCCCGTCTACCTCCTGCTGGTCCCCGTCATCATCTGGGGCCAATACCATCTACGCTCCATCGCTCGGCGACCCATCATTGCGCTCCTCATCGGGGTGATCCTCCCGCTGTGGCTCTTCGTGCCCGTTCTTCTCTTGATGAGAATGGGGCGCTGCGAGCCTATGGGGCTTTTTGCGCTGAGCCTTCCCGCTCGATGCCCCAGGCGCTGAAGAGCTTTGAGGCTGTGCCCCTCGCCTCGTATGCCGTGGTGCTCGTCACCTTCTTCGTCGGCTACCTGCTCTATCGTCGTCGCTACTATCGGAGGTGTGCGTCACCGTGACCTCTTCTCGACGATGCAGCTCTATCCGCTCGTCCTCCTTCTCGCTGTGCCCTTCGTGGCTGGCGAATCAGCTGCCTCCTCAGCTCACCCCTGCTGCCATCGCCTTCCTCATCGCGCGAGGGATGGGTATGCTCCCACACGTATGGCGCTCGTCCTGCGCTCTATCCTTCTCGTCCTGCTCCTCAGCCAGTATCTCTATGCGCTGGGGTTCTTTGAGCTCTTTCGCCGGGTAGGCTAAGGCGCTCTTCATTCTCCTATTCCTCTCCTCTATGCATAACCCTAACAATGTGTACAGGGTAGGGGAGCCAAGTGCGCTTCCTCAATACGGTCGGGGGCGGGCGTGTGGCTCGCATCACCGCTGATACGGCTTGGGTCGAAGATGCCGACGGCTTCGAGATCCCCACACCGCTCAAGGATTGCGTCGTCGTCGAAGCGGGCGACACCTTCATCCCTGAGATTCGTCCTCCGAAGATCATTCAGGAGAAGCTCCGTCAGGGGCGTACGGAGCCTGCCGCTCCCGCACCCAGCGAAGTGCGTCGCCCCGCTGCTCCTGCTCCTCGCCCTGCTCGTCCTCTGCGTGCTGGTGAGGATGAGCTGACCGATGCAACTGGCTTTCCTCCCGCAAGATCGTGACTAAGCTCGGGCTGACAAACTACGAAGCCTACCTCGTCAACTACAGCGGCTTCACCCTCTACTACGTCTATCTGAGTGCCGTGGGTACGGGCTATAAGGTACGCTCTACGGGTACGATCGAGCCTCACGGCGATACCTTCTTAGAGTTCGTCGGCTGATCTCAATGACCTCGAGCAGCTCGCCATCCAGATCCTTCCCTTCCATGACGGGGATCACGAAGCTCTAGAACCCCCTCTCAGTGCGCCTCAAGCTCGACGTGACGAAGTTCTTCAAGCTCCATTCCTTCCGCCCCAACGACTACTTTCACCGACGATGCGCTGATGCTCCCCTATCGTAGAGCGTGGCGCTGAGCAGGCGCAGCCAGGGTGGGACGCGTCTGCTGGCCTCTGCCCTGCAGACGAAGGAGGACAAGCCTGCTCAAAGGCTATGGACTCTGCTCCTCGCCGTGATGAGCCCCTCGTCGTCGACCTCCATGCCTCGGAGATCCTCGAGACGACGACAGGGTATGTCGACGCGCAGATATCCATGACTATCAGCGTGACTACTTCCACCGCACGATGCGGAGCATATACGGGAGCGTGGGCGTAAGATCGTCTTCATCCATGGGAAGGGGATGGTGTCCTCAGAGCCTCTATCGAGGCGTGAGCTACGACACAAGTACCCACGTGCCGCTTTCAGGATGCGTCCTTCCAGGAGTACGGCTGCAGCGCTACGCAAGTGACTATCGGCTAGCGGCGGCTATGAAAGAGATCGAGACGTAAGTTCCTCGTGACCTCGCTGGCTTTCCTCGCCGAGGGCTACCGATGCGCTGCCTATTGATCAGGGTTACCTCCACTCGACACGCCCCACGGTGCGCGTGCGTCGCCGTGGCGATCAGGGCTTCCTCACTCTGAAGACGCCCTCCTGATGCCAAAGGGGCTGGTGCGTGATGAGTACGAATATGAGATACCGCTGGCGGATGCCGAGGCGCTTCTCGAGCTGTGCGGAGGGCATCGTCTGAAGAAGGCGCTACCTCGTCCCCTACCACGGGCATACGTGGGAGGTCGACCTCTTCGCAGGTCATCTCGAGGGATTCTGTCTGGCGGAGCTGGAGCTGAAGAGCGAAGACGAGACCTTCGACCTGCCGCCCTGGGTGGGCAAAGAGGTGACGGGCGACCCCCGCTAGCTACAATGAGTGCGCTGGCCCGAAGCAAACAATAATGGACTTAATTGGGTTAGTTCAGTATAGGACAGGGGCGAATGCCCTCCCTCATTTGTCGATTTAATCACGCCCAATAAACAATTACACAGATGAAGTACGAACTCATCCAACTCCCTTACGCTCCCAATGCCCTCGAGCCTGCTATCAGTGCAGAGACCCTCTCTTTCCACCACGGTAAGCACCTCGCTGGCTATGTCAATACGCTGAATGGCCTGATCGAAGGCACGGAATATGCTGAGCTCCCTCTTGAAGAACTCGTTCGCAAGGGCGAAGGCGCTATCTTCAACAACGCAGGTCAGCTCCTGAATCACAACCTCTACTTCCGCAGTTCGGCCCCAACAAGGGTGGCCAGCCTACAGGTAAGCTCCTCGATGCTATCGTAGCTAAGTGGGGGTAGCTTCGAGGCATTTCAGCAGGAATTCCTCACGGCTTGCACCACGCTCTTCGGCTCGGGCTGGGCTTGGCTCGCTGCTAAGGCTGACGGCGAACTCGTCATCACGAAAGGAGCCTAACGGTAGCAACAGTCGTCCAGGGCCTCCGTCCTCTCTTCGGTGTCGACAGTAGGGAGCACGCTACTACCTGAGCTACAGAACCGTCGTGCTGACCACGTCAAGGATCTCTGGGCTGATCGTCGACTGGGACGTCGTAGCCAGCCGCTACTAATCGTGAACGCTTCTTTTAATTCTCGATACTTCGCCCTCCGCTCGCCTCTTTGGGCTGAGCGGGGGCAGCTACTATCGTGGGGAGAGGGCGGCGGTGCGGGAGAGGTGTCGTAGCTTTGCCCGTGCAACAATTAATAGACACACTATGCAGCTGATCAAGAAGATTATCATCGGGCTCATCATCCTCGTCATCATCGCAGCGGTCGTCTCGCTCTTCTTCCTTAATGAGGCACAGCGTATGATCGTCGGTATGGCAGCAGGCACTCGGCGTCATCAACCTCCTCGGCGTCCTCTACTTCGTGCAGAAGAATGCTGACGGGCGGGCGAAGCCCAAGCACTGAGGATAGCCCCGACTGACAAAAGACAAGCCCCAGACGGCTCATCGCACCTCCGAGCGAGGTGGGAGAGCCGTCTGAACTTTCATCAGCCCGCATCCCGTGCAGGCTAAGGGAGGGCGAGCTTAGTCGACAGGGCGCATGGGGGCTTGACGACTTCGGCAGCGAGCTTCGGCCACGTACTACGATGTAGATGGGCGTGCCGATGGCGGAGAATTCGCTTCTTCACATAGCCCATACCGATACCCGTCTTGAGGGTGGGGACATGGTGCCGGAGGTTACTTCGCCGATGATGTTGCCGTCTGCGTCAGCGATCTCATAGTGTGAGCGGGGTACGCCCTTGTCAGAGAGCTTGAAGGCGACGAGCTTGCGCTTGATGCCCTCGGCCTTCTGCTGCTCGAAGAATGCCTTGCTGGGAAGTTCTTCTCGAGGGATGAGCTTCGTGATCCAGCCGAGACCAGCTTCGAGGGGAGGTGGTATCGCGAATATCGTTGCCGTAGAGGCGAAGCCGACTTCGAGACGGGCGTGTCGCGAGCGCCGAGGCCGATGGGGCGGATGCCTTCGAGGCTTACCTGCTTCGAGATAGCGTTCAGATCTTCTCACCGTACTGAGGGATGAAGTAGATCTCAAAGCCACCAGCACCGGTGTAGCCCGTGTTGGAGGATGACCTCAGGGCAGCCAGCGAAGGTGCCGACCTTGAAGGTGTAGTAGGGGATGGTAGAGGTCTACATCCGTCAGGCGCTGTGGGACCTGCTGTGCCAGAGGGGCCCTGGATGGCGAGCTGACCGACGTTGTCGCAGCTGTTCTCGAGGATAGCGCCAGCGGCGTTGTGCGACTGACACCAAGCCCAGTCCTTCTCGATATGGCGGCATTGACGACGAGGTACTTCTCATCTTCGTAGTGGTGAGACGAGGAGGTCGTCGACGATACCCCCTGTTCGTTGGGAAGCAGGTGTACTGGATGTCACCGACCCTTGAGCTTAGAGGCGTCGTTGGTGGTGATATCTTGGATGAACTGGAGAGCATTGGGGCCCATGACCCAGAATTCCCCCATGTGTGAGACGTCGAATACGCCGACACCCTTGACGACGGTCATGTGCTCCTCGATGATCCCCGTAGGATACTCGATGGGCATATCATAGCCTACGAACTCATGCATCTTGGCACCTAAGGCCTTGTGGATCTCGGTGAATGGAGTTGTCTTCATGTTGGTTGCTTTAATGTGGTTTGTGAGCTGTACTTGCATCAAAGGTAAGAGTTCTGGAACTAACCTGTATAGCTTGACATCCTAAAATATTATAGAAAAGGAGCATTTCAGCCCATCTCGGTGGGTGTCAAGGCGCTGTCTGTGGCGCCCTCTTTGATTGGTCTCTTTGTGCTCTCTTGCGGAGGGCAAACCGCTGTGTCGTATAGGCAGTTTGATCTTCCTCGGTGAGGGTGAACCTATATTGGTCGGTGGGCTGACCTATATAGAGTCGATGAGTATGTACCTATATTGGTCGCGATGCGAACCTATGGGTCAGCCCGCCGACCAATATGGGTCGCTATCGAAGAAAGGTGCGGTGGGGCATTTCTCCCTCCTCCCGTGAGGGGACTGAGCCCTCTCGGCTGGGGGTGATAGTCGTTGTAGTAAGAGGTGCTCGAATTAAAGGCGCCTGCTTAGGGGCTATCTCTTCGCTATGTGCCGCAGGGGTAAAGCGACCAGTACTGGTCAGCGATCGGACCAGTACTGGTCACCCTGGTAAGCAGTACTGAGTCGCGACGTGAGTAGTACTGGTGCTTCGCCGACCAGTACTGGTTGAAAAACCGGCATGTGAGGGCTGTCGCACAGACTCTTGTAGGCGCTACTCTATATGGTAGATTATCCGTTTCCTTTACATAGCGTAAGCTCTTCACGCGGGAGGGGCGCGTCCTCTCTATCAAATAAATCCACACGCCCACACTCCACGTGGGAAGAAAATTAAGCAAAGAAGATAAGCCTATGAGACACATCCTACTTATCCTCCTCGCCCTTGCCTTTGGAGGAGTCCTCAGAGCCCAAAGTCCCCGATGAGGCGTGGCTGGAGGGACCCTCGTCAGCAAGACGGACAAGACACCTCTGGTGAATGCCTTCGTCGTACTGCGTACCGCCGACGGAGCGGACACGCCCTTTAGTGCGATCACCGATGAGAAGGGGTACTTCCTCCTCAAGGCTACGACGGGTACGTATCGCCTTGCACCACCTTCGTCCAGCAGACCATCATCCTTCGCCCTTCGCTGGAGCTCCCTGCGGTGGCTCCAGCTAGTACGCTTCCCGTAGAAGCTGACCCGCGAGGCTGGAGGCGGTCGTCGTAGAGGGAAGACTCCCCTTGTGCGCTACGAAGGCTCGACCCTCATCTTCGGTGAAGCTGCCTTCGCCAAAGCTCGTGGGGGTAGTGTGCTGGACAGGGCTGACTCATCCCTGGCCTGCAGATGAGGGCGCCAATAAGCTCAAGCTCTACGGCATCTCGGAGTTGGCGGTCTATCATCGATGGTCGTCCCCAGCGTATGTCACAAGACAGAGTCATCGCCACTCCTGCAGGGGATGTCCGTGAGCGAAATCGCGCAGGTCGAGCTCATCCGTGAGCCGGGTGTCGAGTACAGCGGGTGACGACGCCGATCCTGAATATCAAGCGTAGGCGCGAGCCGATGAGGGTGTCAAAGGGCTTCACCAGCCTTGTCGGTACCAATCAGCTCTTCTCCGAGCAGCTCTCTACTCGGGTCAATCTCAACTATGGTCGCAGTCGCTCCTACGTCTCCTACACGCTGGGGAATAGCGCTATCGTGAGACCCGACCCTCTCCTCGGGGTCGTCGATGACCTGCGTGTCGATCCCAGAGTCTCCCATCAGGTCGGTCTGGGTGCGGACCTCACGCTGGGCAAGGGGCATTCCCTCGGGGCGCAATTCCTCAGGGAACTATGCCGACAGGCGTCTCCGCTTCTCGCGAGGATGAGCAATCGTATAAAGTGGTCGAACCTCTGCGCCACACTCTTCCTACCTTCCGCGCCAGTCGCTGGAGCCTACAGACGACCGCCGAGGGGCTCACGTGGGAGCTCTGACCTACGCCGGATCAGGGGCTATGGATGCCCTGGCGACCAAGGATGACAACCGCTTCGCGCGTATCGCCCTGGACTTCGCACATCGCCTCTCGAGCATCTTCACCTCTACGCTGGTGCCGAGGGTCAGCCGTGTGGCGGTAGACTCTCGCCTCACCAGTAGAGCGGACGAGCTGACGCTAAGAGAATGGAATATCGAGGGCTATACAAGCTGGGCTTCCGTCTGCCGAAGGTCTCTGGCTTTGTGGGGCTACGCATCGCAGGGTGAAGACCGCAAAGGGGAGCTTGGGCGGCGGCAGGGGACTTCTTCCGATCGGGCTCTGAGCTTCTCACCTCCGCCTCCCTCCGCTATGCCGCCCGCGACCATGAGCTCTCCCTGACGCACTCCTCAGCTACGCGCCCGAGCTACCGTGATCTCCTTGGCTATACCAGCGTAGCCTCAGCAGCCTTCCTGCGCAAGGGAATTCTGCGCTGCGGACAGCATATCGCAGGGGACTGAGTCTGAACTATACCTACATGCGGGCGGCTCAGCTGGAGCTCAGCTACACCGATACCGAGGATCCCTATCGTGAAAGCTATACCCCCGATGTATGGGGGTGGGATCACCCTGCGTCGGTACAACCTCGACTACAGCCGTACGCTGCGTGCACTGCTGGTCCTGCCCCTCCCGCTGGTTAGCCAGAAGAAGTTCAGCTGGCTGGCGCTCACCATCCTCGCAGCCCAGCGCCAGTGGGATGCGGGGCACATCAGAATGACGGACTACAGCGCGCGCTCAGCACCCAGTTCGTCCAGCACCGTCATAGCTTCAGTCTCCCCTCGGATTGGACGGTCGACCTCGGTGTGACCTATTATAGTGGAGTGCTCTATGAGCTCTATCGCATCCAGCGCCAGTGGTGGATCGATGCTTCGGTGAGCAAGCGTATGGGCAACCTACGTGCTACGCTCTCCGCCCGTGACCCCTTCAATACGAATATCGCGCGCGGGAGCTATAATCCGGTGGTCAACGGCCTGGCCTTCGAGGCGTAATTGGCACAGCCACGCCTGGAGCTGACCATCTCCTACAGCTGGGGGAAGAAGAGCGTCAAGGCGCAGGATACGCGTGTGCGGTATGATGACCTGAAGCGCCTCACTACGGGGGCAAGCGAAGGGATGAATACCCCCGCTCAGTGAGCCTATTAGCCGTATAAATACCGCCCTTACACTCCATCTAAATAGAGCCGAGGGGATAGCGAAGCCGTTTCGCTATCCCTCGCTCCTCATCCCAATCTCCCCGCATATCGTGAGGCGGCGCAGGAGATTAAGGAGATTGAGTGGAGCCTCAATAACCGCCCTGGAAAGAAGTTAGGGTTACCACATACCACACGAGGGTTTTCTGAATTTGCAACTTGGTTGCAGTTCTTATTTCGTACTTTTGCAGCGGATTAAATGATTGGTTATGGAAAGAGAACAAAAGATCAAAGTGATACGTATCATTACGAGCATCGTTTTGCTAATGGCGACATATATTCCGGCTATTCCGGAAGAGATTCGCATCGGATTATGTGCCATCGCCTATGTCATAATCGATTGCGGACATCGTTTATGCCGCCTTGCGTAATTTGTGCAAAGGGCAGTTTTTGGGTGAGAGTTTCCTTATGACTATTGCGACCGTCGAGACATTTGTCATCGGAGAATACCCGAAGCAGTGGCAGTGATGATGTTCTATCAGATTGAGGAACTTTTCTCCCGATATAGCGGTGGATCGAAGCCGGGCTTCGATTGCGGCGATTGATGGATATCCGTCCGGATTATGCTAATATCGAGAAAGAGGGAAGTCTAACACGAGTGTCTCCATCGGATGTCCCGGTCGGTAGTATCATCGTGAGTGAAACCGGGAGAGAAAATACCATTGGACGGAAGATAATCTCCGGGTACGACTCTCGACACGGCGGCGTTGACCGGTGAAAAGCCTTTCGCGTGAGGTTTCGAAAGGCGATACCGTTATCAGCGGAAGCCTGAATCTCACGGGTGTTCTGCATATCCGTACGTCGGCGACATTTGGAGAATCGACCGTTGCGAAAAATCCTCGATTTGGTAGAAAATGCGGATACAGGCAAGGCGAAGAGTGAAAAGTTCATAACCCGTTTTCGCACGCTATTATACACCCGCTGTCGTGGCTGTGGCTGCATTGCTCGCCTTGGTTCCTCCGCTGATTGTGGGCGGCGAATGGCTTGTCTGGTTAAACCGCTCTCTGATTTTCCTGGTGATTTCCTGCCCCTGCGCACTGGTCGTGTCTGTCCCGCTGACGTTCTTTGGTGGAATAGGTGGAGCATCAAGAAAGGGCATTCTCGTAAAAAGCTCCAACTATCTGGAAATGATGGCGCATATAAAAACAGTCGTGTTCGACAAGACCGGGACTCTGACAGAAGGCAATTTCTCGGTCACTGCCGTATATTCCCAAATGGTGTCGGAGCATGAGCTTATAGAATTGGCTGCATTGGCGGAAAGTTTTTCTGACCATCCCTTGTCGGCATCGATACGGGATGCCTGCAATTTGCCATTGGACAAAACAAGAGTGACCGGTTATGAGAACATTGCAGGCGAAGGAGTCGTGGCAATCATCGACAATCGTAAGGTTTATGCCGGAAACGAAAAACTTATGTCGCGTGCCGGTGTGTCCCCCCAGTCATGCGAAAAGATAGGTACCATTGTCCATGTCGCCGTAGACAGCGTTTATATGGGACATATCGTCGTTTCTGATAACCTAAAAGCCGCAATCCGCCGAGACCATCGCAAGGCTGAAAGCCTCTGGAGTTGGAAAAACAATCATGCTTACGGGCGACCGCAGTGATGTGGCTAAAAGATATTGCCGGAAAAGTGAACATAGATGAGTTCCATGCCGAACTGCTGCCGATGAGACAAGGTGAGATTTGTCGAAGCACTGCGCAAAAGAACATGCTCGGTCTCCCATCGCTTTTGTCGGCGACGGCATCAATGATGCTCCGGTCATCAAACTTGCTGACATAGGCATTGCCATGGGGAGCTGTCGGCAGTGACGCCGCTATTGAAGCGGCCGACATCGTATTGATGAATGATAATCCTATGAATATCGTCGAAGGGATGATGATAGCGCGCAAGACGTTAAGCATAGTGAAACAGAACATCGTATTCGCCATCGGCATCAAACTCCTGATGTTGCTGTTGGGAGCGTTGGGCGTTGTCAACATGTGGGCTGCCGTGTTTGCCGATGTGGGTGTTACCATGCCTTGCCATACTCAATGCGTTAAGGGAGCATGCGTGTCAGCAATGTGCACGCCTGGAGATCGACCCTCTCCTGACAGCTGGGAAGAGAGGCGTCAAGGGCGCAGGATCGCGTGCGGTATGATGACCTGAAGCGCCTCACTACGAGGGGCAAGCAGAGGATGAGTACCCCCGCTCAGTAGATCTATTAGCCGATATAAATACCGCCCTTACACTCCGTCTAAATAGAGCCGAGGGATAGCGAAGCCTGCTCGCTATCCCTCGCTCATACTCATGAGTCCCCCGCATATCGTGAGTGGCGCTTTTTCTTGCATGAGTAGCGTGGCTCGGGGCTTTGCACAGAGGCGCGACAGCACGATATGTGCATTTTGTCTTAGCTTTGTAGTACCTATTGTATAATATGTAGGGGTGTAGCCTTTCCCCGAGAGCACGCACCCCTATCCCAATGATGTGACCGATATGAATAGAATCATCAGCCGCCTTACCGCCCTGTCGGCAGCAGCCCTTCTGATGCTGCCCAGCTGCCCTTAGTGAGGGAAAGAACACCGACCTGCCATCAATCAAGCCCTCTCCACCCCTCACGGGTGAGGTGAGAAGCGCGTCATCACCCGTCTCTGCAGCAGGCACCGAAGAGGAGCGGACCGAAGAGGTCTACCGCCGTAGGGGTGGCCTTCTGACGAAGGTCGTCTATGGCATCCCCGCTTCGGGGGCAGTCTGCAGCCCATCGAGACGACGACGAATACCTACGACGAGCAGGGCTACCGCGTCAGCGGGTCGTCGAGCTCACCGCCACCGGTACGAAGGAGCGCACCGGGACGAGTACACCTACCGCCCTTCTCTCCCCAGGTCAGCTACGTCAGCAACTACAAGGAATATGACTCCCAGGGGCGTCTTGTCGCTGACGTGACGCATGAGCTCGAGGGCTCGCGCCTGAGCCGTGTCATCCGCACCGTCTATGATTATTCTGCTGGAGGGGCTAATCCCAAGGAGACCGTCCTGCGCACGAACTACACCACATGGAGCCCATCATCGAGTCCCGCACCTTCACCCTCGTCACCGACCCCAAGGCTGTCGGCGGTACGGGCGCGCTCTACCACGAGCAGGCGCGTATGCGTGTGGACTACTACGGGCGTAAGCTCTTCGAAGAGATCCACACCTTCGACACCTCGGTGGGTGTAGCTAAGCAGGACCTCAAGAAGCCCAATGGCGCTACCGTCTCGATCTACACCTATGGCGATACGGGCGACATCATCCGTGAGCTTCGCGAGACCCACGGCCCCCGTACGCAGGCTGAGTATGATGCCGACAAGAGCACAAGCTCCCCCTGCTCAAGCTCATCGACCGCTACTACTACGGTGAAGTATACCCAGACCAATACCGAGGGCTTCCCCACGAAGATGGAGGTCACCGTCGAGAAGGGTGTCGCTAAGACGAAGACTACCTACACGGCGAATATCAGCTATACGTACTTCGCTGATCCGCGCCTAGAACTAATCCCCTTCCCTCCGTCTAACCTGATCAAATAAGTATATCCCTACGTGCGAATAGATATCCTCACCGTCGTGCCCCGAGCTCCTCGAGAGCCCGCTTCAGCACTCCATCGTCGGCCGTGCCCAGCAGCAGGGCTTCCTCGAGCTTCATGTCCACAATATCCGTGACTACGCTACGAATAAGTGGCGCCGTGTCGATGACTATCGCTTCGGGGGAGGCAGGGATGATCCTGCAGATCGAGCCGATCGACCGCGCTATCGCCGACCTCAAGAGCCAGCGCCACTACGATGAGGTGATCTATACTTCGCCCGATGGGGAGACCTTCGATCAGGGCATTGCGAACCAGATGAGCCTGCAGGAGAACCTCATCATCCTCTGCGGCCACTACAAGGGGATCGACCAGCGCATCCGTGAGCACCTCATCACACGTGAGATCTCTGTCGGGGACTACGTCCTCACGGGTGGTGAGCTACCAGCTGCTATCATGGTGGATGCCGTGGTGCGCCTACTGCCTGGCGTCATCGGCGACGCGGAGAGTGCGCTCTCTGATACCTTCCAGGACGACCTCCTCGCGCCACCTATCTACACCCGACCCGCTGACTACAAGGGGTGGAAGGTACCCGACGTGCTCCTCAGTGGTCATGCCGCCCGTATCGAAGCGTGGAAGATGGAGTGCGCCCTCGAGCGTACGAAGCGCCTGAGACCCGACCTCTACAAGAAGCACTTGGGGCAGAGAAATAGCTAATTAATTCCTAATTTTGCCCTTAGGATGGGGCACTACGGAGGGACCTCGGGTAGGAAGCCCGCGGCCGCAGCCTCTCGTGTGCCCGTCGCTTCGCTTTAGATAAGTCACTAAATAACACACTATAATCGAAGAATCATGGCTTTGAAGTTTATCACAGCTGACGAAGCAGCCGCACTCGTAAAGGACGGCGACAACATTGGTTTCAGCGGTTTTACCCCGCAGGTTGCCCCAAGGTCGTACCTGGAGCTATCGCTAAGCGCGCCGAAGAAGCACGCTGCAGGCCGCCCATTCAAGGTGGGTATGTTCACTGGTGCCAGCACGGGCGACCGTCTCGACGGCGCACTGGCTCGCGCAGGTGCAGTTAAGTTCCGCACGCCCTACCAGTCGAACAAGGATATGCGCAACGGCATCAACGCCGGTGAGCACCCCTACTTCGATATGCACCTCTCGATGCTCGCTCAGGAGCTCCGCTATGGCTTCCTCGGCAAGATCGACGTCGCTATCGTCGAAGCTGCTGACGTCACCGAAGACGGTGAGATCGTACCCACCTCTGGTGTCGGTATCCTCCCACGATCTGCCGCCTGGCGAACAAGATCATCGTCGAGCTGAACGACAAGCACCCCAAGGGAAATCCGCGGTATCCATGACATCGCTGAGCCTCTTGATCCTCCTCATCGCCGTGATATGCCCGTATATAGCCCCAGCGATCGCGTGGGTCAGCCCTTCGTGAAGGTCGACCCTGCTAAGATCGTCGGTGTCGTCCGTACGAGCGAGCCTAATGACGAAGGCGCCTTCGCTCCCCTCGATGATGTCACGAAGGCTATCGGTGACAACGTGGCTAAGTTCCTCGTCTCTGAGATGGAAGCTGGCCGTCTGCCTAAAATTCCTCCCCTGCAGAGTGGTGTAGGTAACGTGGCTAACGCCGTCCTCAGTGCTCTCGGTGACAACAAGCAGATCCCTGCCTTCGAGGTCTACACCGAAGTCATTCAGGATGCTGTCATCGAGCTGATGAAAAAGGGTCGCGTGAAGTTCGCCAGTGGCTGCTCACTCTCTGTGACGCGCCCTGTCATCCAGGAGATCTACGGCAACCTCGACTTCTTCAAGGACAAGCTCCTGCTGCGTCCCCAGGAATACTCTAACAATCCTGAGATCGTCCGTCGTCTCGGTGTCATCACCATCAATACGGCTCTCGAAGCTGATATCTTCGGTAACATCAACTCCACGCACGTCAACGGTACGCGCATGATGAATGGTCTCGGTGGCTCAGGCGACTTCGCTCGCAATGGCTATCTCTCGATCTTCACCACGCCTTCTACCGCTAAGGACGGCAAGATCTCTGCCTTCGTACCTATGGTCTGCACCTCGACCACAGTGAGCACTCTGTGAAGATCATCATCACCGAGTACGGTATCGCTGACCTCCGTGGCAGAGCCCCCGCCAGCGTGCTGAGGAGATCATCGAGAAGTGCGTACACCCCGACTACAAGCAGCTGCTGCGTGACTACCTCAACCTCGGTGTGAAGGGTCAGACGCCTCAGTGCCTCGATGCTTGCTTTGCCTTCCATCAGGAGATCGCAGCCTCGGGTGATATGCGCAACGTCGACTGGTCTAAGTACAAGAAGAACTAAGCCCACCCGCATAGCTCTAAGCTAAAAGCGCCGCCGCCCCGGTGCTCCTCTTGACGGAGGAGTGCCGGGGCGGCAATCGTGTCTGTATGTAGAGGGTGGGGTAGCGTGCGGTGCTACGGATGCTGAGTCGCGGATGAGCGGCATCGTCGAGACAGCGCAGGAGGCCACCCATCTTCGAGATCTCCTGATAGGGCACCTCTTCGACGGTCATACCCCACGCCTCACGCAGGTGGGCATTGAGGTCGGGTGAGTGACGGTCGCTGATGAGGGCATTGGGCGAGAGGAGACGACGTTCGTACTCATATAGTAAGCTTCTTCGGGGTGACGCCGAAGAGGTTGTCACGACCGAAGATCTCCTCGACGAGGGGCGACATCGCGCTCATGGAGGAAGCCCTCACGATAGATGAGTGCGCGGCCACGGCTCACGGGCTGGAAGGCGCAGTCGAGGTGGAGGACGGACTTAGCAGGCTGCGGTCGTGCTTACGTAGCTCGATGGGTACGACACGCTTGTGAGGGAAGCGCTCGCGGAAGAAGTCGATAGCGTAGCGGTTCGTGCGGGCGGTCTTGAAGCTGGAGTAGTCGTCGCCGAAGTACGCCCCGACGAAGAGGATATCGTCATGAGAGGTACGTCGCCACCCTCAGTGTGGACGGCCTCGGGGAGGGACTCGATATGTGCGGGGTCGATGAGGGGGAAGATCGAGCTGGCAAAGGCTTCGGTCTCCCGCTCGCGGTCGGGTATGAGTTGGAGATGAAGAGGTGTCGTCGATGGTGAAGAGCTACGTCACGGGCGAAGACCTGGTTGTAGTCGGTGAGTGGGGCGGGGCGCAGCGTGCGGACACCGTAGCGATCGAGGACGTCGAGGACGCACTGCATCTCGTGCCGTACATCGGCTTCGCTGGGGAAGATCCCTCGGCTTACGGCTTCATAGCTCTTGGCATCATAGGGTCTCTTGGAGGGTGGGGATGGGGCCCAGACTGTCGGGGGAGCCGAGGACGACAGCTCGCAGGCAGGCCGTCTCGTTGGTGACATGGGGGATGATCCGTTCCATAGGTATTTGTTTGATAGTCAGGGAGGCTGGGCGTCAGCTTCCCCTCGTTATTACTAAATATAACGATTCTACGCTGGATTCCCTTGCGCTATGCTGGGGACTAAGCTCGCCTCGGCAGGGGTTTCCGATGTTTGCACTATTTGCTTGTTTTTCGGGCCCTTGCATCGAGGCTCTCCGTGAGGGCGATAGGGAGGATCTTTGGAGGATGGTGTGCGACCTATAGTTGGTCGCTGGTCGAACTATATTGGTCGCCGCGTGGACAATATAGGGTCTGCAGAATGGAGCAATATAGGTTGGCTCGGCGACCAATATAGGTCTGGCGCGAACCAATATAGGTTACTTTTCCCTCCATAAAGGGGTGAATCGGGTAGCTATATAAGGGGCTGTGAGAAAGTGTACATAGGCTCCGGGGCGTGAGTCGCGGGTGTCAAGAGTCATTGCGATGCCCTCTCAGTGGGCTGGCTGGTGCTGGTTATTAGGCGTTTGAATCCTCTGTGCGAGGAGAGAATAGCTCTGCATGATGCGTACGACGAATTTATTTATGTAGGTATTATGATTTAGTGTTTTGCTGTCTTTGCATCAATTTTAGGATGGTTCCTCGGCCATGTATGCTATATAAAGCCTCTGCCTCCTGACAAGTGGTCTACTCTATGAGGCTTGCCGAGTGCAGACGAGAGGCTCCGAATACCAAATTTTAGCTCAACTAAATTAGATCATATGAACGTAAAACAAACTCCCCTACGAAGCCCCTGTGGCTGATCCTTTCAAGCTCTCTGCAGCTTCTATGGATATCTGTGTCCAGTTCTCTAGTGATGCAGACTTTGATGACTTCGAGGAAGGCGAAGCTCTCTAGTAAGACGCCTCTCTTCATCGTATTTTTGAATTAAAAACCCTCTTGACCCAGACTAAATGAAGTTTAATCTACTCACTGTTACTTCTCTGCTCTGGTCTCTTCCTTCTCGGCTCTTGCGCCAGGACGAACCCCAGTTGGAAAAATCGATACGGAGGCGGTCGATAATGCCCCCGCGTCAATGTGCCTCTCCAGCTCGATGCTGGGGTAAGTGCATTCGTCGATCCTCAGACCGCTACCGCACCCTTCCTTAGGGTGTGGGGACTGATACTATGAGTAGATGGGTAAAATACTTAACTTTGTGTGAGGGAATTTTTCTCTCTCTATTTGTCATAGAACGATAAGCTATGAGTAAGCATCCCTTCCGCGGGATGGGCGTGGCGCTGGTCACGCCCTTCACCGAATCGCAAGAGGTCGACTATAAGAGCCTGGAGCGCCTCCTCGAACATCTGCTCCGTGATGGGGCTACGGACTTCATCGTCATCCACGGGACGACGGGTGAGTCGCCCTGCCTCACGCGTGAGGAACGCCAGCGAGTCACCGACCACATCATCGAGCAGGTCGCAGGTCGCTGTCCGCTGATGGTCGGCCTTGGGGGCAATAATACCCGTGAGACGGCAGAGCGCCTTCGTGAAAGCTTGACCCCGTGGTCTCTCGGGTGTCCTCTCTGTCGTGCCCTACTACAGCAAGCCTTCGCAGGAGGGATGTACCGCCACTTCGCCCACCTGGCCGAGGCGAGCCCCGCTTCCGCTGGTGCTCTACAACGTGCCGGGGCGCGTCGGGGTGAATATGGCACCCGATACCGCCGTGCGCTTGGCACGTGACTTCGATAATATCATCGGGATCAAGGAGGCTTCGGGCTATCCCCAGCAGGCGGCGCAGATCACTGCGTGCGAGCTGCCCGAGGACTTCGTCGTCCTCTCAGGCGATGATGCGCTCACCGTGCCCTTCATCCAGAATGGAGCTGTGGGCGTCATCTCCGTCGTGGGCAACGCCTATCCCCGTCTCTTCTCTCACTGACGCACCTGGCTGTGGAGGGCGTATCAGTGAGGCCGGACATGAGTCCAGACGAGATGCGCGCCATCAATACCCAGCTCTTCCAGGAGGGCAATCCCGTCGGGATCAAGGCCCTGCTCTACCTTATGCGTCTCATCGACAGCAATAGCCTGCGCCTGCCCTTGGTCGCTGCGAGGCTCTGAGCTCTCCGAGCGCCTTGACTTGACGCGCAAGGCTCTCGACATCTATGCCTCCCACCTCTTTGCCTAAGTGAGCCCGACGACGAGATCAGCGACAGCTATTGGACGCTCGCCGAGGCCCAGCGAAGGCGAGTACTCAGAAGAAAGTAAGTTCCTCGCCTACGCCTGTCCCGTGACGACCGAGGAGGAGGCGCTGGAGCGTGTGCGCGAAGTGCGTGCCCGCTACTACGATGCCCGTCACGTGTGCTGGAGCTTATCGTCTGGGCCTACAGGCGAGCCCTATCGTGCGAATGACGATGGCGAGCCCTCGGGGACAGCTGGTAAGCCCATCCATGATATCCTTGTCTCGCTGGGGCTGACGGGGTCATCGTTCTTGTCGTGCGCTACTTTGGTGGCGTGAAGCTCGGCACGAGTGGCCTCATCGAGGCGTATCGCGAAAGCTGCCCTTGCAGCCCTCACCGATGCACCCGCCGTGAGTGCATCCTTGCTGAGCGCATCCGCCTGACCTTCAGCTATGAGCTGATGGGTCCCGTGATGCGTATAGTCAAGGAGACCGAAGCGCGCGTCCTCGTGCGGGACTTCAGAAGTCCTGCTTCCTCGAAAACTCGAGCAGCGCCAGGGGCTGTGCCGCTGAGCTACGCTCGCGTCTGGAGCAACTCTGTGGGTGACCCTTCTCCCCGAAGCCTCCGACTCCACCCATTCCGAAGAATAGTATATCCTAATTAATAGATGGAAGAGAATATACCCTCCTGAGCCGGAGGCTATGGGCCCAACTTACTGACGACGTCTCGGGCTCAAGGCGAAGTCCGTCTCGGGCTTTGGCTGGTCGACGATCCAGCAGATCGTCGGGCGTGTGACCACCTTTGTGGTGAACCTCGCCTTGGCTCGCCTTCTCGTGCCAGAGGACTTCGGTACGCTCGCCGTACTGGGGATCTTCCTCGCTATCTCCACTCAGCTCGCTGACATTGGCTTCGGGAGCTCGCTGACGCGCTCGGAGCGTGTCGATGATGCCGACCTCTCGACGATCTTCTACTACAATATCGGGATGAGTAGCCTGCTCTACCTCATCCTCTTCATCGCAGCACCGTGGATCGCAGACTACTTCCGCAATCCCATCTTAGTGTCTGTCCTGCGTGTGATCTCGCTGAGCGTGGTCATCAACTCGCTGTGCAGTATCCAGGCGATCTTGGTCTGGCGTCAGATGGAGTTCCGCAAGGACATGCTTATTCAGCTCGCTACGGGCGTGCTGTCTGGGCTGACGGGTATCGTGATGAGCTACTTCGGCTATGGCTACTGGGCTCTGGTGGGTATGGGACTTGCCAACTCGATCGTGCGCCTCATCGGCTACTGGTGCTCGTCCCTGGCGGCCTAAGCTGATCTTCAGCATGGAAGCTCAAGCTTCACTTCGGCTATGGCTCGCGTATGGTCGGCGCTGGGATGATCACCACGCTGTACAACAACCTGATGACGATTCTTATCGGGCGCTACTTCTCGCTGTCGATCCTCGGGCTCTATGGCAATGCCAATGCCCTGTATATCGTCCCTGTCTCGGTCATCGCTGACCCCATCAACAAGGTGACTTTCCCCGTCTTCGTGCGCTTCCAGAATGATAAGGAGCGCCTTCGTGCGGGTTATCGTCGTGTGATGCGCCTCCTATTCCAGCTCTCTTGTCCGCTGATGATGGCGCTGGTCGTGCTGGCTAATCCCCTCTATCACTTCTTCTACGGGGATAAATGGATGGCGGCTGCACCTTACTTCCAGATCCTCTGTATCTGCGGGATTCTTTTTCCCCATCAACTCCTATAATATCAATCTCCTTGAGGCCAAGGGCCGCAGTGATCTACACCTCCGTCTGGAGATTATTCGGCGTATCATCAGGGGTCGCTGCAGCCTTCATCGGCTTGCAGTTCGGTATCTACAGGCTACTGTGGAGTACGGCGATCACGCAGGTCATCTACCTCTTTATCAATAGCCATTACTCAGGGCGATTCATTGACTATCCCCTCGGTCAGCAGCTCGCTGAGCTCTTCCCCTTTGCGCTGATGAGTGCTGCGGCTGGTGGCGTCCTCTGGGCACTTGATACCTATGCATTATCATCGCTTGCCGACTTTTTGGCGTTTATCTGTAGGGGAGTACAGTATTAGGGCTGACCTATCTACTCTTGGTCTACCTCTTTGCCCGTGAAGACTACCTCTATGTGTGGGGTCTCGTGCGCCACTATGTGCTGCGTCGTCCCGCCACCCAGTCCTGACAAATTGTTATCTTTGTGAGCCATTGGTCTACAATACATTATCACGTCCATAATCATAGAATGAGAATTATGAAGAAGATCATCTTGGCCTCTCTGGCACTTGTGGCAGTTGCTTCGCTGAGCTCCTGCGGTGCGAAGAAGAGCGCTTATCGTAAGGCCTACGAGCAGGCTAAGCAGCGTGAGGTCGCTACTCAGAGCACCACGCCAGCCGTACAGTATGAAGCTCCTGCAGCTGCTCCTGCTGTCCCCGTGACCGTACGCAAGGAGCGTGTCACGACTTACCAGGGCGAAGATGCTACCCGTCTGAAGCGCTATAGCGTAGTCGTAGGTAGCTTCCAGAATCCTACGAATGCTCGCAACCTCAAGGATCGTATGGTCCAGGCTGGCTACAGCGCCGTCCTCGCTACCAACGACGTAGGTATGCTGCGTGTCATCGTAGCCAGCTTCGATACGCGCGAAGAAGCTGTTGCAAGCCGTGACGCTATCAAGGCTCGCTTTGCTCCTGACTTCAAGGATGCATGGCTCCTGGAAAACGATAACTAATCAGACTTTATAGCCCCCGCCCCAATCCCTGGGGCGGGGCTACCTATATCTATATGGAGATACTACAGAGCTACTCGCTACGTGAGCACAATACCTTCGGTATCGATGCCCAGGCTGACTGGTTCATCCCCTTCGCCAGCATCGAGGATCTCCAGCTATTGAGCCGTGACGAGTACTTCCAAGAGTGTCGCTGTATCACTATTGGTGAGGAAGCAACCTGCTCTTCCTCACCAATTTTTCATGAGATCGTACTACACTCGGTGATCCAAAGCGATGAGCGTCTCGCTGAGACGGCTGATACGGTCGACCTCCTCGTCGGCTCCAGGCGTCAAGTGGGACGACTTCGTAGCCCAGATGGCCGAAGCCGAGCTCTACGGCGTCGAGAACCTCTCCCTCATCCCAGGCGAAGTCGGTGCTGCCGCTGTGCAGAATATCGGTGCCTATGGCGCTGAGATCTGCGAGGTCATCCGCGAGGTGCACACGGTGCATCGTCGTACGGGTGAGGTGCGTCACTTCGCTGTCGAGGAGTGCAACTACAGCTATCGCCATAGCTTCTTCAAAGGAGCCCGAGGCGGCTGACTACATCGTCACGCACGTCCTCCTTCGCCTCTCAAGCACCCCATCTGAAGCTCGACTATGCTGACCTCCGTCAGCGCGTGGAAAGCTCGTACGGCGACGCCTACTGCCCGTGATGTACGTGACGGGTCATCCGCATCCGCCAGAAGCTCCCTGACCCGAAGGTCTTGGGTAACGCTGGTAGCTTCTTTATGAACCCCCATCATCTCGGCCGAGGCTTTTGAGCGCCTTCGTGAGGCTTATCGAAGCACCGCACTACGACCTCCCCGACGGACAAGTGAAGGTCCCCGCAGGCTGGCTCATCGACCGTTGTGGTCTCAAGGGCTATCGTCTCGGACATGCCGCCGTCTATGAGCGTCAGGCACTCGTCCTCGTCAATGCTGATGGCGAAGCTACGGGGCAGGGACATCGCTCGCTTGGCGAGGTATGTGCAGGAGCAGGTCGCAGAGCGCTTTGGCCTACAGATCACCCCTGAGGTGAGGTACATCTCTTAGATAGCCACCCTTCACCTCGCTGCTTATTCACCTAACTACTCGCTCTACCACGCACCCTCTCACTCGATAGAGAAGGTTTCTCTTTGCCGTGGTAGCTCTCCCTCCTACTTACATGAAGGTAATTCTTCTCGGTACGGGCACCAGCACTGGTATCCCCGAGGTAGGCTGTGGCTGCCCTGTGTGCCATAGCTCGGATGCTCGTGACCGTCGTCTGCGCACCTCTGCCCTCATCATCACCGAGGGTGGGAAGCGTATCCTCATCGACTGTGGCCCTGACTTCCACTACCAAGCCACACGTCTCGGTATCGATCGTATCGATGCGATCCTCTTGACTCACGAGCACTACGACCACACGTTCGGTCTGGACGATGTACGTACCATCGCGTGGCGTCAGGATATCCCCATCTACGGGCAGCAGCGCGTCCTCGACTCGGTGCGTACTCGTATACACTACGTCTTCAGTGACCATCCTTGCAGGGACGCCTCGCTTCACCCTCTGCCCGATAGGGGAGGAGTGATGCCTCCTTCGAGCTCTTCGGTGAGCGTGTCACGCCCATCTCTCTGGCGCACGGCTCGCTACCTATCGTGAGCTATCGTATCGGCGAGGGTGAGCTACATCACCGATATGAGACCATCGAGCCCAGCGAATGGGCTAAGGTCAGTGGCTCCACGGCTCCTCGTCATCAATGCCCTGCGCTATCAGCGTCCACACCCCAGTCACCAGTCGGTGGAGGATGTCGAGCGCCTGCTGCCTGAGCTTGCCGTTCGCCCCAAGCTGACCCTTCTCACGCACCTCTCGCACCATGCCCCTTCGCATGCCCAGCTGGAGGCTATGCTCCCCGAAGATCTGCAGCCTGCTTACGACCAAGGTATATCGTGGTCGACGAAAGCGGGACCCTCGTATCCTCCCCTCCCAGAGTATGTAGAGCCCTATAGCTACCGCGATATGGGGCGTATCGCCTATGCTGATGCGTGGGCACTGCAGAAGGAGCTCTTCGAAGCCCAGCTAAAGGCTAAGCACGACACCGCCCCACGGAGTCCTTCCTCCTCTTCTGTGAGCACAATCCCGTCTTCACCATGGGCCTCCATGCCGATGCGACGAATATGCTGATGAGCGAGGACTTCCTCCGTGAGAATGGCTACGACTTCTTCTCCGTCGAGCGCGGAGGCGATGTCACCTACCACGGCCCTGGGCAGATCACCGGCTATCCCATCCTCGATCTGGAGCGCTTCGGTCTCGGGCTGAAGGCTTATATCGAGCTGCTGGAGCAGTCGGTCATCGAGCTTCTCGCCTTCTTCAAGATCAAGTCGGGGCTGAAGGACGGTGCTACGGGTGTCTGGCTCGTGTCGGCGATCCCCAGCGCGAGCGTAAGATCTGTGCTATCGGTGTGAAGAGCAGCCGCTACGTCACGATGCACGGCTTCGCCCTCAATGTCAACACCGACCTCGCTCCCTTCCAGCTCATCAATCCCTGTGGCTTCAAGGAAGGCAAGGTCGCCTCTATCGCTGGCGAAGTGGGCCACAGGTGGACTTCACCGTGGCTAAGCATCTCTGCTTCGATCCTCCATCGTCGTCTTGCGGCCCTCCTTCCTCCGCGTTTCTAATCCCCCAATCCCTCGCTTTTACATCCCCATCACTCACATCATATCCTATGACTACTGAGTTCAATCTCTCTACACCGCCGCTCCTTTTCTCAGCGATCTCTCTCATCCTCCTGGCTTACCCAGTCACTTCCTCTCCCTATGCCTCCACGGTGCTAGCCTCAAGGAGCGCTATGAGAATAACCCCGAAGGTGAGCCTGCCTCCCTCAAGCAGATTGAGAACCTCTACCGCCGTCTCGACCTCATCCGCTGGATGCAGGTGCTCGGTGCATCGAGCCTGCTGGTCTCGCTCGTGGCTATGTTCCTCTACTACCTGGAGTGGAACGTCGCTGGTGGCGTCGTCTTCGGCGTCGGTATGGTCCTTCTGGCACTCTCGCTCTGCGTCTGCATCTGGGAGATCCAGATCTCGGTGAAGGCCCTCAACCTGGGCCTCAGTCCATCCGTCGTGAGCGCAGTGGCTCACTTCGTCAGCGCCCCGATGATGAGACCCTCCAGCGCGAGAAGTCTCGCAGCAAGCGCAAGAAGAACCGCGACAATAAGGAGAGTAAGGAGGCTCCTTCCCAGCCCGCAGCTCCTGCTCAGCCTCAGGAGAAGCAGCCCAATCAAGGTCAGCAGGGCGGTGGTCGTCAGCCCCGTCAGGAGCGTGGCGAACGCAACGCGCAATGAACGCAATGACCGCGGTGGTGAGCAGCGTCAAGAACGTGGTGAGCGTCAAGAACGTAATGACCGCCAGGAGCGCGGCGAGCGCCGTGAGCAGAATCGCCCCAGAGCGTAGCAATGACCAGTCCGAGCGCCCCGCTCGCGAAGGTCGTGGCAATGGCAATAACGGCGGTAACAACAATGGTAATGGTGGCAATAACAATAACGGCAACGGAGGCATAACAACGGCAACAATCGCCGTCAGCGCCCCCGAGCGTCAGGGAGCGTCCGAGCGCAACAATGAAGCTGCCCAGCAGCCTGCCCTGAGGTGGCACCTGCAGCTACGACGCCTGCCGAAGCACCCGCTGAGCGCCAGCCCCGTGCTGAGCGTACGGAGCGCCCCGAGCGTAGCCAGCAGCCGCCGAAGGTCAGCAGCGTGAGGATCGCCGTCCCCGTCAGCAGGAGCGCCAGCGCGCCCCCAGCAGGAGGCGACGCCCGTAGCTCGTCCTGCCGAAGCCCCCGCAGCTATCCCAGCTCCAGCTCCACAGCCCACGTCTGCGCCAGCGGCTGCTCCCGCTCCCGTCGTGCAGGAGCAGCGCCCCTGTGGCTCAGCACTGCCGAGCGTCCCTGCTCGTCCTATGAGCTACGAAGAGGCTGTTGCCCGTCGGCGTGAAGCCCAGGGTCCGCAGTGAAGCCCGCTACGCCCTCCGTGCCTCGCACCAACGAGAGGAATAGTCCTTAGGGCTACGTCCCTTCTTCCCCATACGAGTCATTCGGCTCCTTCACCCAACGCAGGGGTGGAGGCCGAATGCGTTATAACTCATCCCTGAGGAAGAATCGTCCTCGTAGGGAGGAGGTATGAACCGATATTGGTCGGTGGGTGAACTATGAGGAGACTGTTGCCATGAGTCCTGCCCGCTGTTTCAGTGCTAAGGGCTGCGCACCCAGCTCCCCGATACACCTCTCCGAAGTGCTCAAGCAAGCCCTTCGCCTTATAGCAGTATTCCTCTTATCCAACGGAGGGAAAAAGTATCGTTCTCGTAAAGAAAAAGCGACTTCCCGTAGAGGTCTTTCCTCTGTCTACGCACGTGGTCTTAAAGACCAGGCACGTCAATCCAAATATCCACGTACGTAGATATTAGATCACGTACGTAGTCCCAACTTATCTGCCACTCGTCCACAACTTTTTATCCCTACGCGGGAGCAACAACCTAATAGAGTTCACCCGCCGACCAATATAGGTTCGTTCTTACAGATCGTGAGGGAGCTGTCCTCACGCCTCCGTGGGCTTCCCCTTAGATATCGTTATCTTTGTCCTATAGACCAATAAGCTTTCCACAAGAAATATATGACTTGGCAGCAGATCAAAGACTCCCTGCGCGTCCAGCTTTGGATGCTTCTGAAGGGGCGTAAGTATAGCCAGCAGTATCGAGCTACGGCCGACCGCCGTCGTGCCCTACGTGTGCATGACTCGTGGGAGACCCTTGATGAGATCCTTCGTACGGGTGCCTCGGTGAGCCGCTTTGGCGACGGGGAGCTGCAGATCATGCAGCGCTACCTCGATGAGCTGGAGCGTCCGTCATCGGCCGAAGAGGTGGATACCTTCCAGCACTACGATGCCTCCCTCGGTAAGCGCCTCTATGAGGTGTGGCAGGTGCCCTCGTCGGAGCGCCATCTGAACTGCGTGCCCTACGCCTTCAAGGACTCCTCCCCCCACCGCGGGTACAACCGCATCTTCTTCGAACGTGAGGCTCTGATGCGCCTTCCCGCACTGGAGAAGCTCGCTCGCGAACACGACTTCTACGATACGAACTTCACCCGCTTCTACATGGGGCGCTACGATATCCGCGACTATCCTGCGTACATCGAGGCGTATGAAGGCGATCTGGAAGGATCGTGACCTGCTCTTTGTCGAGGGCGGAAGTCGCGCCTCGGTGTCGGCAATGACCTCTTCGATGGCGCACGTAGCGTGAAGCGCGTCCTCTGTCCTGCGACGGATGCCTGGGATAGTTATCCCGAGATCCTCCGTCTGGCGAAGGAGCATGGAGCAGGGCGCCTCGTCCTCATTGCCCTCAGGGCAGACAGCGACCGTCCTCGCCTCTGACCTCTCGAAGCAGGGCTGCAGGCTATCGACCTCGGTCACGTGGATGTGGAGTATGAGATGGTATCGTATGGGGGCGAAGACCAGGTGCCCATCCCAGGGAAGTACGTCAATGAAGCTCCCTGGCGGGATCGTACCGTCGCAGAGCACCCTGCACAAGCCACTTACCTCCAGCGGGTCGTAGCCCGTGTAGGCGAAGCGAAGCCCCTTCGACTGCCGCTCTGACGACTGCCGTCTATCCTATCGAGGGGCTGAGCTGCGGGCACTGCGTCGCACGTGCTACTGAAGCCCTCAAGGCGGTGGCGGGCGTTAGCTCCGTCACCATTTCGCTGGAGGCTGGCGAGGCAAGTGTCACCTATGATGCTGAGCACTGCGCCCGAGGCCCTGCGTGCTGCGGTAGAGGGCCGCTGGCTACACGCTCCGCATCGAGCGCGCCCAAAGCATAGCAAAACAAGGGTGCCAGCTTCGGCTGGACCGAACGAATAGGCGGTACGGGTTGTTTTATCCATACCGCATCGATCATCGGTGAGGGGTACATCTGCAGACGGCAGGTGTACCCCTTGCCCGTACTAATAGTTATATTCATTCCATATGGTCAAGAGATCTTTCCCCCTCCTGGGACTTAACTGCGCAGCCTGCGCCGCTCATTCGACGAAGGCCCTGGAGGGTACGCCTGGCGTGCAATCCGCCACCGTCAACCTCGCCTCCGCCACGGCCTTTGTCGTCTATGATGAGATGCAGTGTACCCCGAGATGCTCCGTGCAGCTGTGGCTGCCATGGGCTATGACCTGCGCATCGATGAGACCGAGGTGGGCGAGCTGGAGGCACTTCGTCAGCGGGAAGAGCGAGCCCTACAGCGCAAGACGCTGGTGGCAGTCGTCCTCTCGCTCATCGTGATGGTGCTGATGATGTGGCCACCGATGACGCTCCCGAAGTCGCTCATCTCCGCTGTCCTCACTGCCGTGACCCTCATCTGGGCAGGCTCGGGCTTCTTCGTGCGTGGCTGGCGTCAGCTACGTGCTGGGGCGGCGGGCATGGATCTGCTGGTGATGCTCTCGACCTCGGTAGCCTTCGTCTACAGCCTCTATCATCTGGGCGAATACCTCTCATCGCGCCTGAAGCGCACCACCTGCACCACCTTTAGTTTCGAAGCCGCCTCAACGACGGTCGCCTTCGTGCTCCTGGGCAAAGGTGCTCGAGGCTCGGGCACAGCGTCGCACGTCGTCGGCTCTGCGTCGCCTCATGGGCGGTCAGCCGAAGACAGTGCATCAGCTCCTCCCTCGGGCGAAGTCATCACGCTGCCCGTCAGTGAGGTCGAGCCCGGTATGGAGCTACGCGCCCTGCCGCACGAACTCTTCGCCGTCGATGGCGAGGTCATCTCCAGGCGAGGTCCTATGCCGACGAGCAGCTCATCAGTGGCGAACCCATTCCTGTGGCGAAGGTCGCTGGCTCCGAAGTCTACGCTGGTACGCTCAATGGCTCGGGGACGCTCGTCTACCGTGCCCGTGAGGTAGGTCGTGCGACGGTACTCTCCCGCATCATCCGTCTTGTGGAGGAGGCACGAGTCGTCACGCGCACCGATTCAGCGGGTCGTGGATCGAGATGGCTCGAGTCTTCGTGCCCGTGATCGTCCTTATCGCCGTCTTGACCTTCGTCGCGTGGGGCTTCCTTAGTCCTGTGGACGGCTGGGAGCACGGCTTTGTTGCCGCCGTCACGGTGCTTATCATCGCTTGTCCCTGTGCTCTGGGGCTGGCTACTCCTACCGCTATTATGGTGGGTATCGGCCGTGGCGCCGAAGAAGGGCTCTTGGTGCGTAATGCTGAGGCGCTGGAGGCTGCAGGCCATGTCGATACCTTGGTCTTGGATAAGACGGGCACCATCACCGAGGGCGTCCCGAAGTGAAGGCCATTCGCTGGTGCTCTGCGGAGAAGGACACTTCCTAGCTACTATCTTGACTGCCCTTGAAGAGCGTTCATCACATCCCTTGGCTGGGGCTATCGTTCGTGCGCTTGGCGTATCTACGCAGGGCGTAGCCGAGCCCACGAGCTTCCGCGAAGAGGCGGGGCGTGGGCTGGAAGGTGTCGTCGATGGGGTGACCCTATCGTGTCGGGCAGCGTGCCTTCGTGGAAGAGCTCTCTGGTGTACTCCGTGCCGAAGCCTTGAAGGCCTTGGAGGAAGGCGAGCGCTCGGGTGCTACGTGTAGCCTCTTTGCCCGTAGTGGGGAGGTGCTGGCCGTCATTCTTATCGCCGATACGATACGTGCCACCTCGGCCGAAGCTATCGCATCACTGCGTGCTCGTGGGCTGGAGGTCATTATGCTCACGGGCGACGGGCCGAGTGCCGCCCGTGCCGTCGGCGAAGCTGTCGGGGTAAGCCGTGTCGTAGATAGCGTGCGCCCCGAGGAGAAAGCGGCCTTCGTCGAAGGTCTGCAGAAGGAAGGGCGTCGTGTGGCGATGGTCGGCGACGGCATTAATGATGCCGCGGCCTTGGCACGTGCCGACCTCTCGATAGCGATGGGCGGTGGGGGTGATCTGGCGATGGAGACTGCGATGGTGACGCTTCGTAGCTCCGACCTCAAGGCCTTGGAGCGCTTCTTCCATCTGGCACGCGACCCTCAGGACCATTCATCAGAACCTCTTCTGGGCGTGCATCTACAACCTCATCGCCATCCCCGTGGCGGCGGTGACGCTCTATCCCTTCACGGGCTATCTGCTCAATCCCGATGCTCGCTGGCGGGCTGATGATGCTCAGTAGCCTCAGCGTCGTCACCAACAGCCTCCTCAGCGC